>BNJS01000345.1_pt1 | contig 214437 bp, 246 predicted proteins | sample 8540461 | NCBI WGS metagenome assembly BNJS01 (sample SAMD00202454, study PRJDB9452) | human saliva metagenome | isolation source: human saliva | place: Japan | reverse complement strand
TGCCCGGATTGGGCTTGATGTTTGGCGGCGCATGGCTGTTGGGTTATGCCGGCGATTATCAAGTGTTTGGCTCGGGTACGCTGACCTTTTTGGCCATCGTTGCCGTATTTGGTACTGCGATGGACTATGTGGCAGGGGCATTGGGTGCAAAATATACCGGTGCAAGTAAAACCGCGGTTTGGGGTGCATTTATCGGCGGTATCGTCGGTGCATTCTTCTCCATTCCCGGCTTGTTGCTCGGCCCGTTGACCGGCGCGGCCATCGGCGAATTTATCGCACGCAAAGACACATGGCAGGCAGGCAAAGTCGGTATCGGTACGTTTATCGGCTTCATCATCGGTACCGTAGCCAAAATCGGCTGCGCATTGACCATTGCGCTGACCATCCTGTTTGTTTGGTTAGCCTCGTTCTTCTAAACAAAAAAAAACATTAAAGGCCGTCTGAATTTCAAGCATTCAGACGGCCTTTTTATTTCATTGGTTATTTGCCGCAGCAAGCTTTGTACTTTTTACCGCTGCCACACGGGCAAGGATCGTTACGCCCCACTTTTTCGCCTTCACGGCGTACGGTTTGCGGCTTATTGATGATGGCCTGCCAGTACCAGTAAATATCAAGCAGGACATGCGGCAAGTCAGATTCCAGCTGGGTCAGCTCTTTTTCATTCAGATGCAAGATGACTTCGCCGTTTTCCTCATCGTCATAGATACCGCCCAAAGCCATAATCGGATAGAACAAATCTTCAAATTCTTCCTGTTCGACTGCTTCAAACCAATCGGTAGGCACAATATCCAGTGCGTAAAGGTAGGCGTTACACCAAGTGTAGAAATCCGGATTGCCGGCTTCATCTTCATAAAACCATAAATCAGGCAGAATTTTTTCATTGAGCTTCATGCGCATATCGGCGGCCATTGCCATGACCAAACGTTCGATTTCAGTGCGCTCTTTGGCATCAAACAAAGATTCCTCACCCAAAATCTCAGGCAGCCAGTTGGTTGGATTCAAAGCATCCGGACCACTCAATAAAGCCATCATAAAACCTTGAACTTCATCACAACGCATGGTGTTGTGGGCTTCGGATTTGGCATCCAGCAATTCCATTAAGCGGCTGCGTGCCGCTTCATCAAAAGTCAGTATTTGCATTTTTGTTCCTTAACATAAAATCATATTATTGTTTTCAGACGGCCTCGGTATGGATACGCTGCCGCATTTGTTCAAACAGACAAACCGTTGCCGCCATCGCGACATTCAAGGATTCGGTTTGCCCCAACATAGGGATTTTGACACAGGCATCAGCCTTCTCTTTTACCGTTTCACTCACGCCACTGCCTTCGTTGCCAAATACCCAAGCACAGGGTTGACTGAGGTCCATCTCATACAAACCGATATTGCGACCGCCCAAGGCAGTTGCCCAAATTTGATGCTGATACGTTTCCATCCAAGCGGATAATTCCACTCGGCTGAAAATAGACAGCAGAAAATGCGCGCCCATCCCCGCTCGCAACACTTTAGGCGACCAGATATCCACGGAATCATTGCCGCACACAATTTGCCTGACTCCGGCCGCTGCCGCGCTGCGCAAAATCGTGCCTGCATTGCCTGGATCTTGTACCCGCTCCAATACCACGCAATCGCCGTCTGAAGGCAAGCCTGCCTGCTGCGGAATATCAATCCAAGTCATCACATCATCGGCATCGGTCAGACTGGTGATTTTAGACAGTGCTTCGTTACCAACCCAAGTAATCAATCCCTCGTCCAACTGTGCCGTAATTTCTTGAATTTCAGGATATTGTTGTTTTTTCTCAGGCAGATAAACCTGTTTGGGCGTATCGCCGCTTTGCAAATAAGTTTGCAGCAGATGTACGCCTTCCAATACGGTTTCACCGCTTTCGCGCCTTGCTTTGGCCTGCGTCAGCAGACGGAATAAATGTTTGAGCTGTTCGTTTTGAGCAGAGGTAATCAGTTTCATGGAGCGCATTATAACTGTTTTGACTTCGTTGAAGCTATGCTTTCAGACGGCCTGACGGTTTTACTTCGGAAATAAAAAACCCTTGCAATGAAGCAAGGGTTTTACATGATTTCATTTTTTACTGCACAACAGTCTGTTGATCATTTTTTTGCTCGGTGCGGACAGTAGGACGGTTTTCAATTTTTCCGTCTTTTGCCGCATTCGGTACAACAGTCTCGCCAGGCTCGGAAGCCGCTTTATCACCAGGCGTACCGCTTACCGGAATAATATTTTGGGCAGGCTGAACATTAGACTTCTCTGCAACTGGCATAGACTCACGAGAAGTTTGCGGTGTAAATTGCCATACTGCAACAGCAATCGCACACACGCTGGCAGCGGCCGCGAAGAATTTGAAGAAGCCGCTATTGGCCGCTTCACGTTGAGCATATTTTTCCAGTTTGCCTTCAGCTTCGGCTTGAGGCACTGTAAATGCTTTGCTTTGCATGGTTTCACCTGCAACACTCGTCGCCGCACCCTGACGGATACAGTCGCCGATAATGTGGTACTCATGCCAAGCGCGCAAGGCTTCCTCGTCTGCCAATACAGCATCCAGCATCTCATCAGTCAATGCTTCACCGTCCATCAATGCAGACACATACTCCAATGCTTTATTTGTTTTTTCGTTCATTTTTATCACCACCTTTGATCTTCAGAAGTATCCAACAGCGGCCGCAAATCTTTTGCAATCAGTTCACGCGCTCTGAAAATACGCGAACGTACAGTACCTATCGGACAATCCACTACCCGAGCTATTTCTTCATAAGACAAACCATCCATTTCCCTAAGCGTAATGGCTTGACGCATATCGTCTGGCAGTTGCGCAATGCTTGCTTCGACGGTCTGCAAGATTTCCCGATTCATCATTTCAGCTTCCGGCGTATGGTAATCCGCAATCTGATCGGTTAAATCGAGAACATCTCCCTCCTCATTGGCTGCTTCCGAGCTGACAAAAAACTGGCGACCCGAAGTGGTCAAGAAATTCTTTGCTGTATTGATACCGATACGGTACAGCCACGTATAAAATGCACTTTCTCCACGAAAATTTGCCAATGCACGATAAGCCCTAATCATTGCCTCTTGGGTTACATCGTGTACTTCGTGCTCATCCTGAATAAAACGGGAAATCAGTCTGTTTAGCCGACGCTGATACTTGGACATCAGCATCTCGAATGCCTTATGGTCACCTTTCTGTGCGCGCTCCACCAAAACTTGATCTATTTGGCGATCGTTCATATTCAACCTTTAATCGTTTTACTGCTTTAAACCAAAAATAGTAAAGCGTGCTGTGCACAGTAAAGACAGCAACGCTTTGAAATAGTTCCACGAGATTACACTCAATTGCCAAAGTTTATTCGTATAGATACTCTAACACTGACTATATTTCTTGATATACATGGACTTAATAAAAGTAGTTTAATTACTAATAGTTACTAAACTTAGAGTCAACCACTTTGTCTTTTGCTATATATTTGGCTAACTTTTCATGAACAGGCAGATAGCCTTCCCCTATTTGAACATCGCTTCCCACCCGAAGATTAACAACAGCAAGGCACTTGTTGCCCATACTTAAGACAATCGGCCAATATTTACGGACGAGTGGCACAATATGACACTCTTGCAATAGTTTTTCGACTGATTTTTCCCTCTCTCCCGAATGAATCACATCACCTTTGACCACACTTCGGAGTACCGCCTGCTTCTCCAACTCCTCTTCTGACAAACCTCCCTTATACGGTAATAAAACAAAACCATTTTCGAGCAAAATATCTTTCAGACGGCCTCGAACTTCCCTGCCATTACACCAAGGCAGTTTTTGAAACTCACTTTCCTGACAAACAAACAGCTTGTCCCGATATGCGACCAGTTCTCCATTTGGTAAATTTAACTGCGCCTGATCAGCGGTTTTCAATACTCGGGCAAAATCGGCAATACTGTGATAAGAAGGCAATGATTCCGTTTGCTTTCGCAAAAAATACCAAAGCAGCCGACGACGCAAAAGCAGCGTACATTGCCGCCAAAGACTGATGCTGAATATTCCGTTTGGACTGATGCGCTGGTATTCAGACTCAATTAATTCATCTAAAAGCTGCAAATCTTCCTGCAATAATCGAACATTGGCACAAATTTGCTGCTCAAATTCGGAATACGCTGCTGCCATTGCGGCAAAGCCTGATTTCTCATCCAATTGCGTAAATAGCTGGAGTCTTCATTACTTTCGTCTTCAACAAAAGACAATCCCCATTGTTGGGCATACTCAGCCAATTCCTGGCGGGAAAATACCAAAAGCGGCCGCCAGATTTGAATCTCTTCATTTAAATCACGCCATACCGGCATGGCCGCCATACCGCGCAATCCCCCCCCGCGCACAGCCGACAACATAAATGTTTCGATTTGATCATTGCGGTGATGGGCCAAAACAATAATTTTCTTCAGGCCGTCTGAAAATGCCTGATATCGTGCAGCCCTAGCCGCCGCTTCCAAACCTTTCCCTTGGTTTTGCACATTGACACGACACACTCGCAAGGCAACATTCAGACTCCGACAATAATCCTGACAAAATGTTGCCCAACTGTCGGCATTGGTACTTAAACCATGATGAACATGGACGGCACGCAAATCAAAATAGCGAAATTCACGCATCCGATGCAAAAGATGCAGCAGGACGACAGAATCCAATCCGCCACTCAAGCCAACTTCAAAAACAGTATGGTTCGGCAAATCAGGAAAAGCTGCTTGAAAACTTTTAAATAGGGAATCAGGAGATAGTTGCGACATTTCAGACGGCCTGAAATTGTGAATTACTCAAAAATTGAACACAAAAAAAGCAAGCAGCGACATCTGCTTGCTTTTTCAGCAGTCAAACTTATTTATCGGTAAATTTACCGTAAGCCATGATGCGGTCGAAACGGCGAGAAAGCAAGTCAGGCATGGTCATGCTTTGCGCTTCGCTTAATTGCTGTTCCAAAACGGTTTTAACGTTTTTCATCGTGGTTTCAAAATCACGGTGTGCGCCGCCCAAAGGTTCATCAATCACTTTATCGATGACATCCAACTCTTGCAGACGTTTGGCGGTAATACCCAATGCTTGCGCGGCATCCGCTGCTTTTTCAGCAGTTTTCCAAAGAATAGAGGCGCAGCCTTCAGGAGAAATCACCGAATAAGTCGAGTATTGCAGCATATTGACGTAGTCGCCGACAGCCACTGCCAACGCGCCACCCGAACCGCCTTCGCCAATGATGGTGCACAATACCGGCACATGCAGGCGGGTCAGTTCGTACAAATTACGGCCAATGGCTTCAGACTGGCCGCGTTCTTCCGCGCCGATGCCCGGATACGCGCCCGGGGTATCGACAAAGGTCATAACCGGAATATTGAATTTTTCGGCAGTCTTCATCAAGCGCAATGCTTTACGGTAACCCTCAGGACGCGGCATACCGAAATTGCGGCGGATTTTCCTTTGGTATCGCGGCCTTTCTGATGGCCGATAACCATCACGCTTTGGCCGTTGAAACGTGCCAAACCGCCGACAATGGCATGATCGTCAGAATAATGGCGATCGCCGTGCAGCTCTTCAAAATCGGTAAAAATACCGTTGATGTAGTCCAAAGTATAAGGACGTTGCGGATGGCGGGACACTTGTGAAATTTGAGCCGGAGTCAGCTTGCTGAAAATTGACTTGGTCAACTCGCTGCTTTTCTTTTTCAGTCTGGCAATCTCGTCGGAAATATCAACGGCAGATTCGTCTTGTACAAATCGCAACTCGTCAATTTTATTGGTTAATTCGGCGATGGGTTGTTCGAAGTCCAAAAAAACGGGTTTCATAAAACAAAGCTCTCGGTAACGGTTGCTGACATGATACGCTAATCAGACGTATTTGACAGCATTTCTCAAAGGGAAACTGCCATCTTTTGCAATAAAAAATCTTTCAGACGGCCTTTAACAAAGAAATAGTATAGCTGCACTAAACGCATGAAGTGCCGTATCTTATGATAAACTTCAATTCAGTTCAATCATTTCAAACAGGCTATGAAAAACGATCATGACAATTCGTCCATGCGCTTGGACAAATGGCTGTGGGCCGCGCGCTTTTTCAAGACCCGCGCGCTGGCACAAAAACATATTGAGCTGGGCAGGGTTTTGGTAAACGGCTCAAAAGTGAAAAACAGCAAAAATATTTCTGCCGGCGACACCATCGACATGACTTTGAACTCCCTTCCCTACAAATTCAAAGTTGCCGCGCTCAATCATCAACGCCGCCCGGCACCGGAAGCGCGTTTACTCTACGAAGAAGACATGAAAACGGCTGCCGAACGCGAAGCTCAAAAACAGCTCGACCAAGCCAGCCGCATCAGTGCCGCTTATCCGGACGGACGCCCAACCAAACGCGACCGCCGCCAGCTTGACCGTATGAAGCGCGATAGCTGGTAAAGTGTTTCATCCATTGTTTCAGACGGCCCTATATCCATGCCGTCTGAAAACCAAAAACAGGCAGGACACCCTGCCTGATTTTATTTGTGATGATTAAAATTTATATTCTAACTGACCACGAATAACGTTTACGTCCTGCTTATCCGTGCCGACGGTAGGCGTAACCTGTTTGCCGGCTAAATAGAAGCCTTTGAGTTTCCAGTTTTTCCAAGGAATATAAGTCGCACCGATTTGTACGCCTTGGACGTTTGCTGTAATCCTCAACAGAAGAGACACCGGACAACGAACCGACACGGCGGTAGTTCAAGAATACATCGTAAGAATTGCGGACGTTCCAGTCGGCCAATTTATAGCGTACTTCAGTGAACACGCCGTCATTTTTGATTTTTTGTCCGGCATCATTATAGGCCTTGATATTGGACTTGCTGACTGCGGCCATCCAATGCCAATCGTCATTAAACTTGATGTCCGTACCGATTTCTCCGAAGACCGCATTTTTCTTCGCACCGCGTACATCGATGTCCTTCATGTAGCTGACTGTTGCGCCGACGTTGATATTCTCATTCACAGGCAACATGCTTTGAACCGCGGCAAAATGTCTGCGGCGGCCGCCAATGCCCCATGCGTTGTCGTTCAGATTGCCAGTACGGCGGCCTGCATAAATTTTGGTAGGCAGGGTTTTATTGTCGAAGAAGATTTCGCCGCCGGTTACTGCGGTATCCCAAACACGGCCGTAGGAAGAGAACGCACCAAATTTACCGACACGCGCTTTAATGTTGTTGTACAAAGTACCTTCGGCATACAGTTTATTGACCGGCACATCATGATCGCCGTTGAATTTACCGGTTTCCAAATCGATATTCGGCTCGATTTGCGCCACCAATTTCCAATCTTTATACAGTTTTGCGCGTAACCAAAACTCCGCATTGAAGTTGGCATTGGTATCTTCAGGTGTAGGATTGATGCTGCTGTTGTTGGCATTGATGTCTTTGGTATCCGCACGTACGCGCAAGCCACCATTTACAGTCAACAAATCATTGAAAATACTTATTTTATCGTCATCTTTGCGAATGACACTGCCGGAATTGACGTAATCGTTGGTGGTGGCCAAAGCCGCCGCATCACGTCCGCCATCAGCATTCTCTGCCAAAGAATCTGCCAAAGAATAAGATGATGAAGCCAATAAAATACAGGTTGCAATCAGTTTGGTTTGAAATTTCATGCCGACTCTCCAAAAGAAGGTATTGAAAGTGAAGTATTCGATAAAGCGTACAACATTATGAATTTTGTATAAATCATTCATTTTATTTACTAATTATTTTTATCGTATGTAAATTAGTGTAATCAGTCAAGCAGATTTAAACGCTTTATCCTCTTTCAGACGGCCTCTTGATTCAGGTCAAACGGAAGCCTGCTCATCAGGCTGTTCAAACTGCCATTTCAAGGCATCGGCCAATGCCGTCCTGCGTTTTTGATGGCATCCCACAGCCTGACATAATTCCTCCGCATTTCCCCAAAACACAAAACGTTCACGCGCACGGGTAATGGCTGTGTAAAGCAGAGCCTTATCCAAACCTCGGGCTTCCTCTTCGCTTTCCGTCGTTGCAGGCACTGACGGAGGCAACAGCCATACTTCCCGATATTCCGAACCTTGGCTCTTGTGCACCGTCATGGCAAAAGCCGATTCAAAATTGGGCAAACGGCTGATGGCAATTTTTTTGAATCCATCTTTCTCAGGAAAATATGCGGACAGCCATTCAACGATTCTTTATCCGGCATAATCAGCCCAATGTCGCCGTTAAACACTTCCAGCATATAATCATTGTGCGTAATCATGATGATTTGTCCGGCAAACCAAGGTGTTTCGCCCGAAGCCTTGCCTTGTCGTTGCAAGTATTCTTGATAAGCCTGATTCAAATTATCCGCATCCTGCCGCCAAGCCGCCAATACCACCACATCGGCAGCATGACCATAGGCGAGTGCAACATTATTCTCCGCCACGGCCTGCCAATAATCCTGTTGCTTTTGATACAGCAAGGCAACCTGCTCTTTCAGACGGCCTGATTTCATTTCCAATTCTTTGGGGAACTTGTCAAACTGTTCGACCGCAGTTTGCTTTTCCCCGGACACCACCGCCCTTGCCAAACAGCCGATACCGCTGTCTGCACCAAAACGGTGGCTGAACGTCAATTTAGCATTGTTTTGCGATAAAGCCTGTGGCCGCTCTTTAATCTCAAAGCCATGATCGGGCAAGTACACTTCCAACTTTTCAGCGGTTGCTTTATCCAAAGCCGTCGGACGCGATAATGCTGCCAATACAGCACCCAACCCAACCGACGGCAACTGGTTTTCATCGCCAAGCAACACCAAACGACAGCCGGTCGGCACGGCACGCAACAAATCCAACACCAGCGGCAAATCCAACATTGACGCCTCATCCACCACCAAAACATCCAAAGCAAGCGGATATTCATGATTGAACGCAGGGCGCATTTGCGGCGGCCTCAATTTCAATAATCGATGGACGGTCTGCCCTTCCAAGTTTTCCAAATGCGCTTTAATGCTCAGAGACAAATCAAAACCGTCCAAAGCACGCTGTAAGGCTCGCGCCATATGTGCAGCCGCTTTACCCGTCGGCGCCGCCAACGCGATACGGGGCAGCTTCATACTGTTATTGCAAATCAGACCCAAAAGCTTTGCTACGGTCGTCGTCTTACCCGTGCCCGGCCCGCCGGTAATCAGCATAAAGTTTTGCAGCAAGGCCAAAGCCGCAGCATCCCGTTGCTCTTTACTGTCCTTAGGATCAAACCAGTCACTCAGGCTTTTTGAAGCCGCCATGAAATTCACTTCTTCCGCCTCGGCACTTGCCAGCCGTTTGATTTCGACAGCCAAATCATGCTCCAACTGCCACATCCGCCCTAAAAACAATTTCCGGCCTTGCAGGATAAGCGGTTTATCCGCATTGCCGACCAAATTCGGCAAGTTGCTTAAGGCATCGACATCCGCTTTATCCAAATAAATAAACGAATGCCCGTTTTGCAAGGCTGCAAACAGTCGAACCACATAAGGCTCAATAACGGATGCGCCCTGTACTTCGTGGCGGCGGAAAAAAGCTATGGCCGCATCTGCGGCAGAGGAAAGGATAGAGTCGGTCGGATTCATGGCTCAGGCTTGATTGATACGGAAAAAAGAAAGGCCGTCTGAAAAACAGCGTTTCCATAAATGAAAACCTATTTTTCAGACGGCCTCTATTATACCGTTCAAAGCATAAAATATTTGCCTGAAATAATAACCTTATTGCAGCACTTGCAGACTGCCATCTTTCATGGTCATTACCCGGTCGAAACGCTCAGCCAGCTCGTCATCATGGGTTACCACAATCAGGCTGGTGTTTCAATTCGCGTTTCAAATCCAGCATCATGTCCAGCACATTTTGCGCATTTTTACGGTCAAGGTTCCCCGTCGGCTCATCTGCCAACAGGCATTTCGGCTCATTAACCAAAGCACGGGCAATCGCCGCACGCTGACGCTCGCCGCCGGAAAGTTCGCTCGGACGGTGCAGCATACGCTTATCCAAGCCAACCTTTTTCAGCATTTTGACAGCCTTCTCCTCAGCCATCGCCTTGGGCATTTTGCCGATTAAAAGCGGCATCATGACATTTTCCAAAGCAGAAAACTCAGGCAATAGATGGTGGAACTGATACACAAAGCCCAAATAACGGTTGCGCAATTCGCCCAACTGTTTTTGGCTCAAACCGCCCAAATCCTGATCCATCAGTATCACCTTGCCTTCAGACGGCATATCCAAACCACCAAGAAGGTGCAGCAATGTAGATTTACCGCTGCCTGACGAACCGATGATACTCACGCTTTCCGCTTCGGCAACTTCAAAATCTAAATGATTCAACACTTGTACATTCAATGCGCCATCATTATAGCTTTTGCCAACGCCGATACATTTCAAGATTGTCTTACTCATAACGCAAAGCCTCCGCAGGTTGGGTTTTTGCAGCACGCCAGCTCGGATACAGTGTGGCGATAAATGCCAAGCCAAGCGAAATGCAGGCAATAACGGCAACATCCTTCAAATTCACATCGCTAGGCAGGTAATCGATGAAATAAACTTGAGAGTTAATCAAATGCACGCCAAACAGGTCTTCAAAAAACGCGACAATCTTGCCGACATTCCACCCCAGCAATACACCGCATACCACGCCCACAAGCGTACCGAAGAATCCCGCAAAAGCACCCTGCACCAAGAAAATCTTCATGACGCCGCCCGGAGACAAGCCCAAAGTGCGCAAAATCGCAATATCGGCTTGTTTTTCCGTTACCGCCATTACTAAAGAAGAGACGAGGTTAAACGCAGCAACCGCGATAATCAGCGTCAAAATGATGAACATCATGCGTTTTTCCAACTCAACGGCTTCAAAATAGCTGCGGTTGTTAAACGTCCAGTCGCGCACCCATACTTCATCTTTCTTAGCATCTGGAATCAACTTGGCAATAAAAGACGGCGCATTCTGCGGATCAGCCAATCGCAAACGCAGCCCACCGACATTTTCACCCAGTCGATACAAGACTTGCGCATCCTTGATATGCGTCATGGCCAATGTGTTATCGACTTCATAAACACCGGTTTTTACCACACCGACCACATTAAACTGCTTCAAGCGCGGCACTACGCCGGCAGGGGTAACATTACCCTCCGGCGTAATCACAGTAACTTTGCCGCCAAGCTCCGTACCCAATGCCTCAGCCAGCCCTTGACCCAAAATAATATCAAATTCGCCCGGCTTCAAATCGTCAAAACTGCCGGCCGGCATATCCTTGCCGTAATCAACGACATTTTTTTCTTCAGACGGCAAGATACCGCGTATCTGTACACCGCGCACTTCACCGGCATTGGCAAGCAAAGCCTGATCGGAAACATAAGGCGCACTGGCCAATACTTCCTTTTTGCCTTTTACAAATTCGCGCAAACTCTGCCAACCCGGCGCACTGCCGACATCGTAATAGCCGATTTCTGCATGAGGTGCGACGTTCAACAATTGACCGCGTATCTCTTTCTGAAATCCGTTCATTACGGATAACACCACAATCAGAGCCGTTACGCCCAAGGCGATACCTACGATTGAAATAATGGTAATAAATGACATAAAGCCATTGCGTTTTTTCGCACGCAGATAGCGCAGGCCTATCCAAGTTTCTAAAGAAGCCATTCAAAAATGCCTCATTCGTTTGTCAAAAAAGGCTTATTGTACCGTAAAACCGACAGGTCGTCCGATTGCCCGACTGATGTAGCATTCAGGGATAAAGTGTATGTAAAACCATGTATCTTCCCGTAAATTCCGCCGAAAAACTTGCACAATCGGCCAATCGCCCTTATTCTGAAGCTGTGACACACTTTGTCACCATCAAAAAGGAAATACACTAATGAACAGCAAAAAATTCTTGGCCCTCGTATCTGTAGCTGTAGGTTTGTCATTCAGCTTCAATGCATATGCCGCCAAAGAAATCAAAATCAGTTCAAACAATACCGCTTACTCCGACGCCGATGTTCAAAAACTGGCAGCCACTGCTGTCGGCATGGGCGTAAAAGAACCTGTCAGCCTCAACAGCGGAAACGGTGTTGTTACCGTATCTGGCAGCAGCGCAACCAAATGCGCATTCAAAGTCGGCAACGGCGATACGCCTCAAATTCAAGGCGTCAGCTGCAAATAATCTGATTTAATCAATGAAAAGGCCGTCTGAAAGACTTTCAGACGGCCTTTTTATATTGGCATTTAAGATTGGATATTTCTTCTATCGTAAACAGCCTGAGCCAAAGTACCGGCATCCACATATTCCATCTCGCCACCCAAAGGGATTCCCCTTGCCAATCGGCTGACTTTATAAGGAAGATTTTTAAACAATTCCGCCAATACATACGCTGTCGCGTCGCCTTCGGCTGTGAAGTTGGTGGCAATGATAATTTCCTCAATATTACTCGCCTGCAAACGGGCAACCAGCTTATCTAATGCCACTGCCGAAATATCCATGCCCTGCGCCGGACTGACTTGCCCCATCAAAACAAAATACAGACCATCATGACAATTGGCCGCCTCCATACTGGAGACATCCGCCGGCATATGTACAATCATCAAGCGGCTTTTCTCGCGTTTTTCATCCGCACAAATTTCACACAAATCGCCCTCGCAAAATGTGTTGCACATCCGACAATGCTGCACCTGTCTCAAGGCAAATTGCAAAGCATCCACCAACTCCTGCGCTTCTTCGCGTTTAGTACTGTAAAAGCTGGTAAGCCATGCGTTGTGCGGATTTCGGGCCGACATTGGGCAGGATTTTTAATGCATTAATCAAGCGGACAAAGGCATCAGGATTTTTACTCATGATTTCAGACGGCCTTTTAAAAGATAGCTAAAAATAAGAAAACAGCCGGAATTCATCCGGCTGCCCTACTCAAATACTCTGCTTATTCGGCAGCATTATTAACTTGCTGTGCACCTTGCTTACGATCGATTTTCTTACCCAAATACTGGAGTAAATTATCGAACACATTGGCAGAAAGCTGCTGAACCAAAGCCTGTTTGGCAGCCGGAATCTGTGAATCGGCATTTTCAGGAGCAGAAACGCTCTGAACTTCCATAATCACCGGCGCAGGCATACCTTCCAACAATGTATACGCAGGTTTACCGCCGACAGGGCGCGCTTTCAGCAAAGCCGCATAAGCTTCCGGAGACATGGTTTTACGTGCATCTTGCGCGCTCAATTGCGAAACAGGCGACCATTGAACGTCAGCAGCTTTACCGGCTTTCAACGCAGCCAAAGTTTCTTGGGCTTTCTTCTCTGCCAGTTTGGCGGCTTCAGAACGCAGATATGCTGCACGGACAGTGTCTTTAACTTCTGCAAATGGTGCAATTTTCTCTTCGCGCACTTCTTTCGCACGAATGACCCAAACGGTTTCGTTGTTGATGGCAATGACTTCAGAATTGTGTTTTTTCTTCAGTACATCGTCGCTAAACGCTGCATTAATTAACGCTTCAGGCAAACCGGCCTCTTTCGCACCCGCTTTGGTTACCCATTCATCCAGATTTTCCACTTTCAAGCCTGAATTGGCGGCTGCTTTTACCAAAGAAGATGGATCATTGAAGGTATCTTCACCCAGTTTTTCTTTAGCGGCATTAAAGGCAGAAGCTGCTTTTTTCAGTTTTAAGGCTGCTTCGATACGCGCTTTGGCTTGTTCCAAAGTCGGCTCAGCTTCGACATTCAAAACTTTGATAACGTGATAACCCAAAGACGATTTAACGGTATCGCTGACTTCGCCTTTGCCCAATGCAAACGCCGCTTTATCGAATTCAGGTCCAAAGCCGCTGCCGCCGCTTTTGCTCAGGTAGCCCAAATTGCCGCCTTTGTTGCTGCTGGACAAATCTTTGGAGTACTTGGCCGCCAGCTCGGCAAAAGCATCTGGGTGCGCTTTGAGCTCTGCAGCCATTTTGTCCACTTCGGCTTTAATTTCCGCATTGCTTGCTTCATCTCCGTTAGGCATAACCGGAATGAAAATATGCGCAATTTCGGCTCTTGGCGACAAATCTACGCTTTTACTGTCGTAAGCTTTTTGTACTTCTTCCGCACTGACGGTTTGCTTGTCAGCCAAATCTTTGATGTTCAAAGCCACATATTCCAGCTTAACGGCTTGAGGAATCAAATAATCTTTCTTATGCGCTTCATAATACTTTTGCAAAGCCGCATCATCTACTTTTACTTGTGCCGCAAATGCTTCAGGGCTGAACGTAAATGAACGGATGGTACGGGTGGCTTGGGTCAGGTTAATTAACTGACGCGCTTGCGCATCGCTGACCAACGCACCGTTTTGCACCAAATTCAACAGATTTTGCAACTGGAACTGTTCGCGGATATCTTCAACAAACTGATCCTCGGTCATTTTGCGCTGATCCAAATACTTCTTGAGCAAATCCTGACTGAATTTTCCGGAAGCATCATGGAAATTCGGATCATCCACGATAACTTGCTTGATTTGTTCCTGAGACACAGCAATGCCCATCAGCTTGGCACCCTGCTTCAGGTAAGCTCTTTGCAATAAAGATTGGAATATAGCATCACGCGAAGGCGCATTATTGCCGGCAGCCTGCTCATTTTGTATCGCAATCTGTAAAGCATGCTCGCTGACCTTCTCATCCCCGACTTTGACAATGTAATCAGAACCCGGCGAAGACAAATTATTGGCACCGAATCCGATAAAGGTCAGACCGATGATACCTAAAACAATCTGGGCGGGTGTTTTATATTTTTCAACAATATGGAACATATTTATCCGAAAGAAAAGTTTGGCGCGGCAGCCGGAAAATGCTGCCGCAAAAATCTTAAAATCCTGAAAACAGGCTCAAAGCGCGTATTGTAACGTATTTTTTCGAGGCTTGCTTTTTCAGACGGCCTAAAAACCTAAAAATGCCTTATCCGAAAATTTCCTGATACGCTTTCTACTGAAAATCCGACATGAACCTGTCCTTCTTTGACCAATACAGGCCGCTTGATGATGCTGGGATTTTCCATCATCAAAGCAATGGCACCTTCTTTTGTGGCGGCAGATTCTTGCGCATCTTTATCCAACTTGCGCCAAGTCGTGCCTCTTTTATTGAGCAAAATTTCCAAAGCTACCTGCTCCAGCCAGCCATCAATCAATTCGGCAGTCGGGGCGTTTTTCTTAAAATCTACAAACTCAAACTCGATGCCGTTTTTCCGCCAACCAACTGCGCGCTTTTTTTAACCGTATCGCAATTGGGAATACCGTATAGTTTTATCATCTTATTTATCCTTGGTTTTATTTATAAAATCACAAATTCAGGCCGTCTGAAACTTTTCAGACGGCCTGAATTGAATGCAGCTTATTTCTTAGCAGCTTTCTTCACTTTAATCTTCACGCTTTTGCCTTGAGCATTATTTTTACCTCCGGCTTTGACGGAAGCTGTTTTCGCCTGCGCTTTTTTCTTGCTTGCAGCTTTAGGTTTGCTTGGCTTAGCGGGCTTGGAGGCAGGTTTACTTTTCACCTTGCTCTTCTTTGCCTTCACGGGAGCGGCCAACGCTTCATCAATTTCTTTAGCCGAAAGTTTACGCTTACGCTTTTCGACAGGTTTGTCAGCAGCTGTCGGCTTGCTCACAGGTTTTGCTTTTCTACTGCCGCGTTTCTTACCGACTGAACCGCCGCTGACTAAGGTCAAATCAATCTTGCTGGTATCCAAATCAGCACGCGCGACTTTTACAGTGACCGTATCGCCCATGTTGAAACGGACACCGCTGCGTTCGCCCTCAATCGCCATAATTTCAGGACGGAAGTTGAAATAATCCTCTCCCAAATCACTGATGTGTACCAAGCCGTCGATATGAATATCGTCCAACGTTACAAAAATACCGAAAGCTGGTCATGCCTGAAATCTTGCCACTGAAGACTTCGCCGACTTTGTCGCGCATATAATAAGTTTTCAGCCAGTTTTCCACATCGCGGCTGGCATCATCGGCTCGGCGTTCGCAGAAAGAGGTATGCACGCCCAAAGCCTCCCAGGTTTTATTGGGCTGGTAAGTTTGTCCGTTCAACACCGCCTTAATGGCACGATGTACCGTCAAATCCGGATAACGGCGGATAGGCGAAGTAAAGTGTGCATATGCACTATAAGCCAGACCAAAGTGGCCGTCGCAATGCGGCTCATAAACCGCCTGCTGCATAGAACGCAACATCATCACTTGCAACAACTCCGCGTCCGGACGGTTTTTAAATTGCTCGGCAAGCGCAGCATAGTCTTTCGGCGTCGGATTATCGCCGCCACCCAAACTCAGCCCCAGCAAACCAAGCTGCTCGCGTAAAGTGGCCAGTTTTTCAGGAGTCGGACCCAAGTGATTGCGGAACAAAGCCGTATGTTTATTCTTCAGCAAAAATTCTGCCGCGCAAACATTCGCCGCCAACATACATTCTTCAATCAGCTTGTGCGCATCATTGCGGACAACAGGGAACGATCTTGTCGATTTTACCGTTGTCGTCGAAAATCATCTGAGTCTCAACGCTCTCAAACTCAACCGCGCCACGCTCAAAACGTTTTTTCTGCAAGATTTTAAATAACTGATACAGAGTATCGATTTGTTGCTTAAACGGATGATCCTGGCCGTCTGAAATCCAGTCCCAAACTTGATTGTAAGTCAGTCGCGCATGAGAACGCATTACTGCCGGATAGAAACGGTATTCCTTGATATTGCCGGCATAGGTAATCACCATATCGCACACCATACACAGGCGTTCAACATCAGGATTGAGCGAGCAGATACCGTTGGACAACTTCTCCGGCAACATCGGAATCACACGGCGTGGGAAATACACGCTGGTACTGCGTTCTTGAGCATCCACATCGATTCCGTCATCAGGACGGACATAATGGCTGACATCGGCAATCGCCACCACCAAACGGTAATTGCGGCCGACTTTTTCAGCAAAAACCGCATCGTCAAAGTCCCGCGCAGTTTCGCCATCAATGGTTACCAGAGGCAAATCGCGTAAGTCCACGCGCCCTTTCAAGTCGGTTTTACGCACATGATCAGGAATTTTCTTCGCGGCTTTGACACACGCTTCGCTGAATTGATGAGGCAAATGGTGCTTGCGTACAGCGATTTCGATTTCCATACCGCTGTCGGCATAATCGCCCAACACTTCAATCAGCTTAGCCACAGCAGGACGATGCGCTTCAGGATACGTCTCAATTTCAGCCACAATCACTTGGCCGGATTGCGGTTTAAAGTGCGCCACGCTTTCAGGTTCCAGCACGATACTTTGGCTCAAACGCTTGTCTTCGGCCTCCAAAATAGCCACGCCGCGATCCATATAAAAACGACCGACCACTTTAGACTGCGCACGCTCCACCACATCCAAAACCGTACCTTCACGACGGCCTCTGCGGTCGATACCGGCAGGACGAACGGTAACAATATCCCCGTGCATCACGCCGCGCATCTGACGCTCATACAAAACGAAATCGCCCTCGCCTGTCGGCGTTAGCGGCACGGCAAAACCAAAGCCGTCTTTATGCGCCTCGACACGGCATTTAACCAATGCCAATTTCTCTGCCGCACACACCGCGCCACGTCGGTTGATCAACACCTGACCATCGCGCGCCATCGCTTTCAGACGGCGCTCAAAGAATTCATATTCATCTTCTGTAATCGACAATTCATGTGCCAAAGCTTCGATTTTTGTCGGCACACCTTTTTGTTCCAATAATTCAATGACCCATTCACGGCTGGGCAACGGATGAGCGTAACGTTGTTTCTCCCGCTCCAAATACGGGTCTTTTTCTCGTAAATTTAAAGATTTAGTATTTTTGTTCATTTTGATAGTTGACATTCTTTTTTTAAAATATATAATAGCTGCTTCTTCGCAGTTCAGGTAGTCAACTCTACCTTAAATTGAAGAATAAAGCAAAGCCCAGGTGGCGGAATTGGTAGACGCGCTAGCTTCAGGTGCTAGTGTCCTCACGGGCGTGGAAGTTCGAGTCTTCTCCTGGGCACCAAATAATTTTGGTGCTTCTTTTGCTTAAGAAAAATTTAAATTGCCCAGGTGGCGGAATTGGTAGACGCGCTAGCTTCAGGTGCTAGTATCCTCACGGGTGTGGAAGTTCGAGTCTTCTCCTGGGCACCACTGATAAATTAATAAATCAGTCAAGTTTTCATATTATTCTGAATAACGACTCAGGATAATAGTCCACAGAGAGGTGGATGAGTGGTTTAAGTCGCACGCCTGGAAAGCGTGTATACGTGAATAGCGTATCGAGGGTTCGAATCCCTTCCTCTCTGCCAGATACTAAAGACACCAGCTAACGGTGTCTTTTTTCATATCTGTCCTTCTTAAAAATATTACATCACACTTTTATTTCTCTTACCCTCCAATCAGAAACCTGCCACTCATTCTTATCTTATACTAAATTGTAATGATTAAAGGCCGTCTGAAAGTTTTCAGACGGCCTCTTTCTTAAAACTTACCAAATCCCAAACCATTGTTTATCAGACTGCTTTTTATTGCCGTTCTGCTGCTCGTGGTTTTGACGGCGAAATTGCCAAGGCGCTTGCGGATTGTCTTTTTTCCACAAGCCTTTACGTTTTTCCTTGGCTTGTTTTTGTGCGGCCGAATAGTCAGTGTAAGCGGTTTTACTTTGTTGTTTTTTGGCATAACTTTCATAATGCCATGCGGCACCATCCCGTATCTGCATCAAATTCAAGTCAATCGTACCGACTGATACTTGTGCAACTTCGCGCTGGTAGCGGTCGGCTTCAAACACGCGGACTTTGGCTTTTTTATGCAATGCGGCATCAATCAAATTGTCTCGTGATTGCGTACCATAGGCCTGATTGATTTCCGGCGCATCGATATAGGCCATGCGGATTTTGTGTTTCCTGCCGTCGCTATCGATAATGTGCATGGTATCGCCATCATGGATTTTGATGATTTTTCCGTTGTATGTATAGGATTGTCGCGATGACTTTTGTTTTTGTTCCGATTTGGGTTTAGCTTCGGTTTTGGTGTCAGATGTGGCTTTGACGACATTTTCACCCAGCCATTCATTGACCTTTTCTAAACCGATATCGTCGCCTTGTGCCAATGTTGCAGCAACGCTTACCCCTGTACGAATCAACTCGGTATCGCGTGAGCTGTAACCAAGTGCGCCCAAAACAGATAAAACAACGGGCAACCATTTTATAATTTTACTGATTTGCATATTTTGCCAAATTGAAGGCCGTCTGAAAGACCTAACGCACTTTCAGACGGCCTTTAAGATTGATTAATCTTCATTAATCCTGACAAGGCAGGATGACTTTTGCGCCTTCTGCCGTACCCAAAACCAACACATCGGCGGCATCGCGGGCAAAAATACCGTTTTCGAGTACGCCGGTGATTTTATTGATTTCGTCTTCCATTTTCAGGGCTTGGTCGATATTGAGGCCGTGAACATCAACGATTTGATTGCCATAGAAAGTAGTATAGCCGACACGCAACTCAGGCTGTCCACCCATGGCAAGCAGTTTGCGCGACACCAGCGAACGGGCATTTTCAACGACTTCTACCGGCAATGGGAATTTACCCAAACGGGAAACATATTTGCTTTCATCGGCGATACAGACAAATTTATCGGATGCGCTGGCCACGATTTTTTCGTTCAAATGCGCACCGCCGCCGCCTTTAATCATTTGCAGCGCGTGGTTGACTTCGTCTGCGCCGTCAACATAAACCGCCAAACCCATCACTTCATTCAGTGAAACTTCTGGAATCTCGTATTTTGCCAAAAGCTCGCTGGATTTTTTAGAAGTAGACACGGCACCCTTGATTTTCTTACCGCTTTTCCCCAAAGCTTCGATAAAGAAGTTGATGGTAGAGCCGGTACCGATACCGATGTATTCGTTTTCAGGAACAAATTCCACCGCTTTTTCGGCGGCAATACGTTTGAGTTCGTCTTGAGTTGCCATGTTGTCAGTCTTTCAGTTTGAATAATAAGGTAATTTTAAGCTCTTAGGCTTTAATCAGCAATACTGCCGCTTGCGCTTCAATGGCTTCCATGCGCCCCAGATAGCCAAGTTTTTCGTTGGTTTTACCCTTGATGTTCACGCAGTTTTCAGGCAAACCCAAATCTGCGGCAATATTGGCGCGCATTGCCGGAATATGCGGCGCAAGTTTTGGCTTTTGCGCAATCACGGTCGTATCGACATTAACCACCTTCCAACCCAACTCCTGCACGCTTTGATAAGCCTCGCGCAACAGCACACGGCTGTCGGCATCTTTGAATTCGGCGGCAGTATCAGGAAAATGACTGCCGATATCGCCCAAACCGGCCGCACCCAACAGGGCATCGGTAATCGCATGCAAAAGCGCATCGGCATCAGAATGACCCAGCAATCCTTTTTCAAACGGAATGTTGACGCCGCCGAGTATCAAATCTCGGCCCCTCAACCAACTGATGGACATCGTAGCCCTGTCCGACACGGATATTCATGTTTGTTTCCTTAAATAATGGGTTTTGATTGTTCAGACGGCCTTGAGCAACAATCTAACGATGTATTCGTCTTGCGGCAGCGTCAATTTCAAATTGCGCGTATCGCCCTGCACCAAGCGCGGCCGGATACCCAGTTTTTCAACCGCTGATGCTTCATCCGTAATCTCACTTAAATCATCAACCGATAAAGCACGGTGTAACAAGGCCGTCTGAAAAAGCTGCGGCGTTTGCGCCTGCCATAACCCTGCGCGCGCAACGGTTTCATCAATATGATGACTGCCGTCTGAGCGCTTGAGCGTATCGGCCACCGGTATGGCCAAAATACCGCCTTCATCATTCTCACCCGCCTCATCAAGCAAACGCGTTAACGCTTCAGCAGGCAGGCAACAACGGGCTGCATCATGAACCAAGATATTGTCTTGCGCCTCGGCCAAACCTTGCTCCAATAAAACGGACACACCATTGCGTACCGTTTCGGCACGACTTGCGCCGCCTACTCGAAAGACGCGTACTTTCTCAGACAGGGCCGTCTGACAAACCGAATCTTCCGGCGAAAGAATAACGGCAATTAAATCTATACGGGAGTGTTGCTCAAAGATTTCTATGGTATGTTGCAATACGGTTTTACCATTGATTTCAACATATTGTTTTGGTTTTCCTGCGCCAAATCGCGCCCCGACACCGGCAGCAGGAATCAAAGCGATATTGCGGCGCATCATGCTGACGCTCCGGCATCGGCCTCATCAGGCGTTTCGGCCTTGCGCCATATACACGCTTCGCCTAAATCGTCCAAATATTTTTCATGTGCCGTCAGCTCGTCCGCATTGGCTTTGATGACTTTCAACTGCGACGTACGTTTAGTTTCGGCAATAACGATTTGTTTGACTTCGCCCTCTTCTTCCGCCTCGCCGCCCATCAGGTCGAACTGCTGACGCGTCATGGCAAGATAGACTTCACCCAAAAGCTCGCAGTCGATTAACGCGCCGTGCAAAGACACGTTTGCTGCGGTCAACGGAAAAGCGGTTACACAACGCATCCAAACTCGCCTTTTGCCCCGGGAACATTTCACGCGCCATGGCCAGCGTGTCGGTGACTTTGCAACCGAGCTCCTCAATAGAAGGCAAACCCATGCGGCGGAATTCCATATTCAGGAAGCCGACGTCAAACTTGGCATTATGGATAATCAGCTCTGCGCCACGGATAAAGTCGGCAATCTGTTTACCCACTTGAGCAAACGGCGGCGCATTCTTCGCCTCCAATACTTCAATCGTCAAACCATGCACCTTCGCCGCTTCCTCCGGCATATCGCGCTCGGGGTGGACATATAAATGAAGGTTGGAGTCGGTCATTTGGCGGTTGATCATTTCCAAGCCGGCAAATTCGACCAGACGGTCGCCGTTTTCAGGATAAAGACCCGTGGTCTCCGTATCGAGGATGATCTGACGTTGGCTCATGGTTGGTGGTTTCTGCAATTATCAAAACGCCTTAAATCATACTGAAGGCCGTCTGAAATGTATAGTCAGCAAAACTTTAGCTGCTTTTGAAATACCCTTTTATAGCTGGATTTTTTCGGACGGCCTTTATTCTTTTCTCATTTAATGGCCATCTATTACAACATTTTTGAGTATAAAACCCAATTTCTAAAAAATTTTTTAAATTAAATTCCTTTAATAATTAATACCTTACTTATAAATTAAATAATAGGAACAATTATCATTTGCAAATTTAAAAAATCGCCGTATAATACAACCCATCGAGACAAAACAACCGCACAACAGAATGAAAGGAGAAAAAAATGCCCGAAAGTATTTTTAAGCAAGTCTCCCTTGACATTCTGAGACTGCACCAACAAGCCATCCGCTCTTTAATCGCCACCAAGTGTTGCGACGAATGCGAAGTACATGACGCAGTATTCATTACTTTAGATGGCCGATATTATGTTTGGCTCCCTTGTATGGGCAAATCGCCCCAATCAGAAACCGGCATCCTGCTGATTGAAGATGAAGACGGCAATACACGCTTGAGCTGGGTTGCCGGTACACGCGAAGTCAAACAAAAAGACAGTCTGTACAACCGCGTTGTTTCCGCCCTGCAAAGAAAAATGCAGCGCACGAAAAACAAGTTTATCCAGTCGGCAAACGCCCGATTGCTTGAGCTGACGCCTCAGCAAGGCCGTCTGACGACAAACAGCAAAGATTTCTCGCTTTCACCACATGATCTGATGAAAGCACTTTATCCGGCAACGCATCAAATAGGAGAATTTGCCCTGTAACAGTTTTTGGTAGTGGTTTGTGTTCCTTTTGCGCCCCTTAACATTTTAAAGGGGCGATTTTTTTGCCCCTACTTTTCAGACGGCCTAAACACCGGTTTTCCAGTACAATAAAGGCCGTCTGAACATTTCCTACTTTTCAACCATGCAACTGCTCAAATACATCCAATCGCAAGGCCTCGGCAGCCGCAAGCAATGCCAATGGCTGATAGACAATGACTGCATTGCCATCAACGGCGAAATCCATAATCGTGCCAAAGACGATATCGACCCGTCTCAAGTGCACACCCTGTCTGTTGACGGCGAAGAAATTGCCGCCGTCCCCATGCCCTATTTCTACATTCTGCTTCATAAACCTGCAGATTACGAAACTTCGCATAAACCTCAGCAATATCCAAGCATCTTCAGCCTGTTCCCCGACCACATGCGCAATATCGATATGCAGGCAGTCGGCCGCTTGGATGCAGACACAACCGGCATTATTCTGATTACCAACGACGGGCAATTTAACCACCGCGTTACCTCGCCCAAACACAAAGTTCCGAAGCTCTACCGCGTCACTTTGAAACATCCTGCCGACGATACCCTTTGCACCACACTCAAAAACGGCGTCCTCCTGCATGACGATAATGAAACCGTCGCCGCAGCCGAAGCAGTATTGGCCGACCCAACCACATTGATGATGACCATTACCGAGGGTAAATACCATCAGGTTAAACGCATGGTTGCAGCCGCAGGCAACCGTGTCGAGCAGCTCCACCGTGAGAAATTCGGCGACTGGAATGTCGATGATTTGGCCGCCGGAGAATGGAAATTTATCCAGATCTAAAAAAATTCCAAATTTTTTCGATATTTTTTTAAACAATATGGATTTTTTATTTATTTAAAATCAAACATCTAAACCTTACTATTTTTATTTAACAGAATTTAACACTTTGAAGACTGAACTATTGTATAATTCGCCTGTCTGAGTAACACTTGCTTCGAAAGAAGTGAGTAAGTGAGTAAGACGTTTTCCCCGTAATGTGTTTGGCCATCTATACTTTCCCCTTAGTATAGATGGTTTTTTTTATCTAAAATTTGACAACCAAGCGGGTGTACTTTCAGACGGCCCTTCTTATCGAAAGAAGCCATCATTCCTAAACCCCATCTCCACTCATTAACTTGCCATTATCCCTTTTCTCTTTCTCGTCTCTTCCGTATCAATCTGTGCTGTTCCCATTTCAGACAAATCGTTTTATAAAAAAAAAAATCTATCTGCGACTATCCAAGCTAAGGTTACAAGATGTTATTAGACAGCCTTAGATAAATACCATCTTTGTTGCCGACATACTTAAAAGCACACCTTAGTACTATTCAATCTCCTTACAACAACCCTTTCCCATATCCCACTTTTCAGACGGTCTTTATCGTTAAGGCTCTTGCCATCATTCATACCACTTCAGACAAATTCTCTGTTTACAGGTTTCAATACCAAACAAACCAGAGAAACCCACTAAAATTTCTTCATTACATGGTTTTTTTCACTAATCTTCTTTTCAGACTTTAGTCAAGATTCGTTAAATCTTTGCGGTAAAATGTTGTCTTTATTTTTATGCATCTGAGTATTTATGTCTTCCAATCAACCACGTCAAACCTGGTCCAACCGTTTGACTTACATCCTTACCGTTGCCGGCGCAACTGTCGGCTTTGGCGCAACTTGGCGTTTCCCGTATTTGGTCGGTGAAAACGGCGGAGGCGCGTATGTGTTTCTGTTCTGTATCGCCATGTTGGTCATCGGTATTCCGATGATTTTGGTGGAAAACGTCATCGGTCGACGTAAAGGCGTGAACGCGCTGGATGCGTCGGCGGCTCGATGAACGGCAAACCTGTTGCCAAAGTTTGGAAAGCGGTCGGTTGGATGGGCCTGCTCGGCGCATTCGGCATCATGGCCTATTACATGGTACTCGGCGGCTGGGTTATCAGCTACATCGTTAATATCATTGGCGGTAATTTGGACATTTCCAGCCCTGTTTCCGGCGAAGTCACCAAAAGCTTCTTTACCGAACACATCGAAAACAGCCCTTGGGAAATTGCGTTCTACACCTTCCTATTTGTGGTCGTAAACCAATGGATTTTGGTCAAAGGCGTCATCGGTGGTATTGAAAAAGCGGCAAAATACCTGATGCCTTTGCTGTTTTTATTCCTGATTGCCATGGTTGTGCGCAACGTTACTCTGCCGGGCGCTATGGAAGGTATTACCTTCTATCTGAAGCCTGACTTCAGCAAAATTACAGCCGAACTGTTCGTCTTCGTTCTAGGACAAGTATTCTTCGCCTTGAGCTTGGGTTTCGGCGTGATGATTACGTTATCCAGCTATCTGGATAAAAACGAAAATCTGGTTCAGACGGCCGTGATTACAGCGATTACCAACACTTTGATTGCCGTGTTGGCCGGCTTTATGATTTTCCCATCCCTCTTCAGCTTTGGCGTCGCCCCTAACTCCGGCCCAACACTGGTGTTCCAAAGCCTGCCGATCGTGTTCTCTAATATGTGGGCAGGCCCCGTGTTCGCAGTGATTTTCTTCTCCCTGCTTCTGATTGCTGCGCTGACCACTTCTCTGACCATTTATGAAGTGTTGATTACGACCATTCAGGAGAAAACCAAAATCCGCCGCGCAGCCGCGATTACCATCGTACTGGCAGGTATTTATCTTCGGCAATATCCCTTCCATCTTGAGCTACGGCCCATGGAAAGATATTTCCGTGTTTGGTAAAAACATTTTTGATGCCTTTGACTATATCAGCGGCAACATCCTGTTTATGCTGACCGCGCTTGGCTCTGCCTTGTTTGTCGGTTTCGTGATGAAAGATGAAGCGAAGGACGAATTGCTCTACAAAGGCAACCATACCACCGTCAATATCTGGTTTGCCTATGTGAAAATACCTCGTACCGTTGGTGATTCTGCTGATTTTCATCAGCAACCTATTCTGATAAGCAAGCATATAAAAAGGCCGTCTGAAATGTTCAGACGGCCTTTGTTTTGTACTATGCTTTATTCAGCCCAGTTTTTCTTCTTACTGGTTTTACCGATACCTGGGTTGAAGCTGTTGGTCGGGTCAAGTTTTTTATAGAACTGTTTCAGCTGCAGGCTTGGCTTCATACAGATGACCGACATTATGCTCGGCAGGATATTGCGCACCGCGTTGGTCAAGCAGATGGAGCATTTCATGTTCCAAAGCCATGCAGTCGTTGCCTTTTTTAATGATGTAGTCCTGATGGAACACATGACACATAAAATGTCCGTAATACAATTTATGGATGATTTTATTGTCAATTTCAGGCGGCAGTGTTTCAAACCAATCACGATCATCACGGCGCAAGGCAATATCGAGCGCAACCAAATCTTCTACTTCATCATCATGTACAGAACGGTAACGGATCGCGGCAGAAGCCACAGCAAAGCGATGCAGCATGGCCGCCTGCGTTTCTTCGGCATTACATTCGAAGAATGCGCCGCCATGGGTTGCAAAATATTCCTTCAAGAAAGCACGCGCTTCTTCTACGCCCTCGCCACCCATTTTTAAAATCAGGTGATGTTCATATTTATCCCGATAGTTGCGCATAGATTTCGGCAAGTGATCAGGCAAAATTTTACTGATCAGTTGCATGAATTTATCAGAGAAGTGTTTTGGTAAGAAACTTATCTTTTTGCTGAATCTATCCACACGGGCTTTCAGATCAAACAGTTTCGGAAGTTGGTGGGTACCGAACGTCTTAATGATATAAAAAGTATCTTTACCATAAACGGCAGCAATATCAAAAGCATGACGATGGATATACTCACCGGAAATAGGCAGGTTTTTAAACTCGCTCAAAGCGGCACGACGAATATCGGTCAGCTCATTAATATCATTGGTGCCGATATAGAAAACGGCAGTCTGTTTTTCTTGTGGGAACGTATCCAAGCGTACGGCAAACACCATCAGCTTGCCCGCGCAACCTGATGCTTCGTAGTGACGCGCAGGGTCGGCATTAAAACGGGCGGCAGTCGGTTCATTCACTTGGCGGACATGATCGCAATAAGCATGGTCATGACCCTTGCCGGCATCTTGCGTAATGTCTTTTCGCTGATAATGGAAACCTTGCAAGTTGGTCAAAATTTCTTCAGGAGTTTCGCCCAAATCAATGCCCAAATGGTTGACCAGCTCCAGTTTGCCCTCTTCGTTGATTTGTGCAAACAGAGCCATTTCCGTATAAGCCGGGCCCCGCTGTACCAATGCGCCGCCGGAGTTATTGCATACGCCACCCAATACAGATGCGCCGATACAGGACGAGCCGATTACAGAGTGTGGCTCACGGCCTAAAGGTTTCAGTAGCAGCTCCAATTGATTCAGGGTAGAACCGGGCAGGCAGACAACCTGTTCGTTATTGTTAATCGGCTGAATGATGTTCAGACGCATGGTATTCACAATCACGATATCGCGGTCGTAATCATTACCGTCAGGAGTCGAGCCGCCGGTCAGGCCAGTATTGGCAGCCTGCGTAATCACGATAACATCAGCCTCAACACACGCCTGCAAAATTTGCCACATTTCCAACACCGTACCCGGACGGACAACTGCCAACGCCTTGCCTTCGCCAAAACGATAGCCTTGACGGTATTGTTCGGTTTTTGCCGGGTCTGTGATGATGTATTTTTCGCCGACGGTTTGCGTCAGCCGGCTGATTAATTGCGTAGCATTCATTGCATACTCCTTGAGAGATGAATATATTTATTAAATTGCAAACATTGTAGTAACCCGTTCAATCAAAGTAAAGGCGAAACCCGTTTTTTATACTCATCTTTTAAATAAACAAAAGGCCGTCTGAAATTTTCAGACGGCCTTTTGTTTCAAGCTTGAATAATCAGATTATTCGGCTGCTTTCTCTTCGCGAGCAGGCGCTTCCAGCAAAGCTTTGATAGACAGACGCACGCGGCCGCGATCGTCTACTTCCAATGCTTTCACGTTCACAACCTGACCTACTTGCAGGTAGTCGCTGACATTGCGTACGCGCTCGTGGGCGATTTGGCTGATGTGTACCAAACCGTCTTTGCCCGGCATCACGCTGACAATCGCGCCAACGTTGTTGTCGAGGATTTTAACCACAGTACCTTCGTACACTTTGCCCACTTCCACTTCGGCAGTGATTTCTTCGATGCGTTTTTTCGCTGCATCGCCTGCTTCTTGAGTAGTCGCAGCGATAGTGATGGTACCGTCTTCAGCGATGTTGATTTCAGTACCGGTTTCAGCGGTAATCGAACGAATGGTTTCGCCACCTTTACCAATCACATCACGGATTTTGTCTTGGTTGATTTTCATGGTGAACAAGCGTGGCGCGTGTGCAGACAGTTCTTGTGGGCCTGCAACGGCGGCTTTCATCTGATCCAAGATGTGCAAACGTGCTTCTTTGGCTTGAGCCAAAGCGATTTGCATGATTTCTTTGGTAATACCTTGGATTTTGATGTCCATTTGCAGCGCGGTCACACCTTCGGTTGTACCGGCTACTTTAAAGTCCATATCGCCCAAGTGGTCTTCGTCGCCCAAAATGTCGGTCAGAACGGCAAATTTGTTGTTGTCCAAAATCAGACCCATGGCGATACCGGCAACGTGTGCTTTCAAAGGCACACCGGCAGACAGCAGGCTCAAGCAGCCGCCGCAGACGGAAGCCATAGAGGAAGAGCCGTTGGATTCGGTAATTTCAGAAACCACGCGCATGGTGTAGCTGAAATCTTCAGGTTCTGGCAATACGGCCAACAACGCACGTTTAGCCAAGCGACCGTGACCGATTTCACGACGTTTTGGCGCACCTACGCGACCCACTTCGCCGGTAGAGTATGGCGGGAAGTTGTAGTGCAGCATGAAGCGGTCGGTGTATTCGCCGGACAGCGCATCAATGATTTGCTCGTCGCGTGAAGTACCCAAAGTTGCAACCGCCAAAGCTTGGGTTTCGCCACGGGTAAACAGTGCAGAACCGTGAGTGCGCGGCAATACGCCGGTTTGAATGTTCAACGGACGAACAGTGCGGGTGTCGCGACCGTCGATACGCGGTTGGCCGTCCAAAATTTGGCTGCGGACAACATCGGCTTCCAAGTGTTTGAAAATGCCTTTGATTTCGTTGGCAGCCAAAGTATCGGTTTCTTCAGTAATCAATGCTTCTTTTACAGCACTCCAAGCTTCGTCCAATTTGGCAGAACGCGCTTGTTTTTGACGGATTTTGAACGCTTCTTTAATGGTTTCGCCGGCAATTTCGCGTACTTTGGCAACCAATTCTTCATTGGTTTCAGGAGCTTTCCAATCCCAAACTTCTGGATTGACTTCATCGGCAAACTCATTGATGGCGTTAATGGCCACTTGCATTTGATCGTGACCGTAAACAACCGCACCCAGCATCACTTCTTCAGACAAGATGTCGGCTTCGGATTCCACCATCAACACGGCTTTAGAAGTACCGGCAACAACCAAGTCTAATTGTGATTTCGCCAATTCGGCTTTAGTCGGGTTCAAAACGTACACGCCGTTTACATAACCCACGCGTGCCGCACCAATCGGACCGGCAAACGGTACGCCGCTCAACACCAGCGCGGCAGATGCGCCCAGCATTGCAGGAATGTCAGAATCAATTTCAGGGTCAACAGACACCACCATCGCTACGATTTGAATGTCGTGGTAGAAACCTTCAGGGAACAGAGGACGGATCGGACGGTCGATCAGACGGCTGGTCAGGATTTCTTTTTCGCTTTGTTTGCCTTCGCGTTTAAAGAAACCACCGGGGATTTTACCTGCGGCGTAAGTGCGCTCGAGGTAATCGACAGTCAGAGGGAAGAAGTCTTGGCCTTCTTTCACTTCTTTGTTGGTGGTAACGGCAACCAAAACAACGGTATCGCCCATGGATACTTTAACGGCAGCAGCGGCTTGGCGAGCGATTTCGCCGGTTTCCAAAGTAACGGTTTGATTACCGTATTGGAAGGTCTTAACGTGTTTATTGAACATTATTGTTCCTTTCAAAATACCGCACTGCTAAAACACTAATAATGCACACTAAAATCCGAATGTGCATAGTTAGGGTTTCAGACCGTGCGGCAGGTTATAAACAAGCTTTCAGACGGCCTTTAAAGGCGCTGAAAACAACTTTCGATTATAAAGGCAACCATCCTTAAAATCCAGTATTTATACAATAAAAAGGCCGTCTGAAACATATCTCTTTCCGACGGCCTTCAAACTTAAAAATCAATCCTGAGTCAGCAAAGTCAGTGCTTCCTGATATTTTTCGACTGTCTTTTGAATCACATCGGCAGGCACTTTAGGCGCAGGCGCTTTTTGTTCCAACCGCTTTGCTCCAGCCAGTCGCGGACAAATTGTTTGTCAAAAGACGGCGGATTGGTGCCGACTTTGTATTGGTCTGCAGGCCAAAAACGGCTGGAGTCAGGCGTCAATACTTCGTCCATCAAAGTCAGCGTACCTTCTTCATCCAAACCAAATTCAAACTTGGTATCGCAAATAATAATACCGCGAGATTTCGCATATTCGGCCGCTTCCGTATAAAGCTGAATCGCTTTGGCGCGCACTTCCTCCGCCAATTCTTTTCCGATAATGCGTTCGCATTCTTCAAAGCTGATGTTTTCATCATGATCGCCAACTGCGGCTTTGGTCGATGGCGTAAAAATCACTTCAGGCAGTTGTTGCGCTTCCTGCATACCTTCAGGCAGTTGAATCCCGCAAACAGAGCCTGTCTTTTGATAATCTTTCCAACCGCTGCCTGCCAGATAACCGCGCACAATAGCCTCTACTTTCACCGGAGTGAGTTTTTTAGCCACGACGGCGCGTTTTTCTAAAACTTTGGCTTCGTTTTCAGGCAAAACGTCGTAAACCGTATGACCGGTAAAGTGGTTAGGCATGATATGAGCCAGTTTTTTAAACCAAAAATTGGAAATCTGCGTCAGAATTTCCCCTTTACCCGGGATTGGGTCATCCAAATCACATCGAATGCAGACAGGCGGTCGGAAGCAACCATCAACATTCGTTTATCGTCAATTTCGTACAAATCGCGTACTTTGCCGGAGTAGATTTTTTTCAAGCTGATTTCAGACATTTCGGGTATCTCTTAGATAGACAGAAGAATGCGGTATTTTAGCCCAATTTGGAATTCTTCGTCAGATTGTTTACAAAATAAAGGCCGTCTGAAACCTTATATTTTGGTTTCAGACGGCCTTAACCGTTGATTTCAGGAAAGAACCCTGAAAATCACCATCCTATCAGATTACAGAAGCTTGAGTCTGATCTTGGATTTGGTTCACAGCAGACAGAGAGTAGTAGTCGCCGTGGCCGGTTACTTGGTAAGTGCTACCGTCAGCAAACTTGAAGTTTTCAACTTTGTGATCGTTACCGGTGAACCAGTCGTCGATGGTGATGCTGTCGTTAGCACCGACAGAAACAGTCAGGTTAGCACCAGATTTGCTCAGCAATACGTCGGAAGCTGCAACGCCTTTACCGAACAACAGGGTGTCATTACCGCTTTCTTCACGGATAGTGTCGTGACCGTAACCTTTGTCGAAGAAGTAAGTGTCGTTACCGGTACCGCCGATCAGGATGTCGTTGCCGACACCGCCGTCGAGGTAGTCGTTACCGTCTTTACCAACCAGGCAGTCATCGCCGGCCAAACCGTACAGATGGTTGTTGCCGCCGTTACCTTCGATGTTGTTGTTCAAAGAGTTACCGGTACCGTTCAGGTTTTGCATACCTTGCAAAATCAGGTTTTCAACGTGATCGGTCAAGGTGTAGTCGATAACGGTACGAACAGTATCGATACCGGCCTGTGCATTGCCGTACTCGATAACTTGGTCATTGGCATTGTCAACGAAGTAAACGTCGTTACCGTCGCCACCGCGCATGATGTCAGCACCGGAACCACCGTTCAGGTAGTCGTTGCCGGCACCACCTTGCAGGTAGTCTTTACCTTCTTCACCGTACAGAGAGTCACCGTCGGCATCACCGTAAATGGTGTCGTTACCAGCACCGGCGTAGATTACGTCTGTGCCGTTGCCACCGTAGATGATGTCTTCGCAAGCAGTACCATAAATGGTATCTTTAGCATCAGTACCGCGGATAACATTGCCGTCTTTGCAGTCTTCAGCTCGGATGACATTACCTGGGTTTTTGTCTTCCTGACCGTATGAGTTGTTTTGGTTATGGTCGTCAACACAGTCTTTGCAGTCTGGCTCGGGTTTCGGTTCTGGTTTAGGCTCAGGTTTTGGCTCTGGCTTAGGCTCAGGTTTCGGTTCTGGTTTAGGCTCAGGTTTTGGTTCTGGCTTAGGCTCAGGTTTTGGTTGTGGTTTTGGTTCTGGTTGCGGTTCTGGCTGTGGCTCAGGTTTAGGCTCAGGTTTTGGTTGAGGTTTAGGCTGAGGTTTAGGTTGTGGTTTTGGACATGGGATCGGTTTGATTGGATCGCAGTTGTAAGGTGGGCAAACCGGAACACATTTGTAGTTAGGCGTTTTTGCCGGTGGGCAGAAAGCCGCAATAGCAGAAACCAACCAGTTACCGCATTAACTACTGACACGCCGACGCTGGCAATGCTAGCGATGCTGCCGATAGAAACAGAAGATTTTGCTGCAGGAGCGCAGTAGTAAGAAGAGTAGGAAGCCTTAGGCGCAGGAGCGCAGTAAGAACTAACCAGGGGTCTAGTATAATACCCCCCGTAACAGTATGCCATAATAATTACTCCCAAAATAGTTAATAAAGATATCGAGCTAGCGGAACGAGCAAATCCGCCCTTGCTCAATTATTATTTTAGTAATATTTTTCAAAATATTTACTCAAAAATATCAAACGGTAGAATTTGCCGACAAAAGGACGGAGTTTCGCCTGTTTTTAAATTCCATTATCCTAGCAACAATAAAAACATTAACATTGATTCACACTCTCTCAAACAGCATAGATCCTTTATCTATCTTGTTAAAACCTGAATTTTAACTCTAGTTATAGTAAACAAACATAATACCAATAAGTGGTTATTATTATGGATAGATAATATCGACAATTTGCCCAAATACAGCCGCCTCTGCATTTTGTTCTACGCCAATAATGTGAATTTGTCGTATTTACACTATAATGACACGAACACCTATTTAACAGCTATCAGAGGAGATACTCAAACCATGCGTACTTTATTGACCGGAGCCAAAGGCCAGCTTGCCCGTTGTCTGCGCGACCGCCTGCCCGAAGATTGGGAACTGATTGCTACCGACTCAACTTCGCTGGACATTACCGATACCGAAGCCGTGCATCATATGATCAAAAATTTCCAACCAGATGCCATCGTTAACGCCGCAGCTTACACTGCCGTCGATAAAGCAGAAGAAAACGCAGAGGCTGCTTTTGCCGTCAACGCAACCGCTGTTCACAACCTGGCCGCAGCCGCCCGCGCTGCACATGCCCGCTTTATCCATATTTCCACTGATTATGTATTCGACGGCGAAGGCAAACGCCCTTACCGCGAAACCGACTACACCAATCCACGCAGCACTTACGGTCAATCCAAAGTCGCAGGCGAGCTTTTGGCTTTAGCCGCGCATCCGGAAAGTACAATCGTCCGTACTTCATGGCTGTTTAGCGAATACGGCAGCAATTTCGTCAAAACCATGTTACGCCTTGCTAAAGAACGTGACTCGCTCTCCATCGTTCACGACCAAACCGGCTGCCCGACTTATGCAGGCGACTTGGCTCACGCCATCATCAGTTTATTGCAACAGCCCACTTCCCCACGCGGTATCTTCCATTACTGCGGCAATAAATCGGCAACATGGTACGAATTTACCAAAGCCATCTTTCAGACGGCCCACCAATTAGACGACAGCTTCCGCATTCCGGAACTGAACGCAATCACCACCGATCAATACCCCCTGCCCGCTCCGCGTCCGGCATACAGCATTATGGATTGCTCACGCCTCGAGACCGAATTTGGTATCAAACCGTCCGACTGGCAAAAAGCCCTGCGCGAAATTCTCCGCAAAATCGACTGATAAGCTGATCCATCTATATCAAGGCCGTCTGAAAACATATTTTCAGACGGCCTCTTTGTTTCTTTTATATCAAATGCTTTATCTATCCAGTCTGTCATTTGAAAAGTGCTACAATAGCCGTTTATTTTATTTTTCAGACGGCCTGACACCATGTGCAACCATCATCCCAAACATTCACACGATAATGACACCATCCGCATCCGCGGCGCGCGTACACATAATTTAAAAAATGTCGATTTGGACATTCCGCGCCACAAGCTCGTGGTGGTCACAGGATTGTCAGGAAGCGGCAAATCGTCGCTGGCATTTGATACTTTGTATGCCGAAGGCCAACGCCGTTATGTTGAAAGCCTTTCTGCCTATGCCCGTCAGTTTTTGCAGATGATGGACAAACCCGATGTCGACTTAATTGAAGGCCTGTCGCCCGCAATTTCCATCGAGCAGAAATCCACCAGCCACAATCCGCGCTCCACCGTCGGCACGGTAACGGAAATCCACGATTACCTGCGCCTTTTGTACGCCCGCGTCGGCACGCCGTATTGCCCCGAACACAATCTGCCACTGTCGAGCCAAACCGTATCGCAGATGGTCGATGCCGTCTTAAAACTGCCGGAAGACACGCGCGTGATGATTCTGGCGCCGGCGGTGCGCGAGCGTAAGGGCGAGTTTGTCGATTTCTTTGCCGACCTGCAGGCGCAAGGCTTTGCACGTGTACGCGTGGACGGCGAGGTCTATCAGTTGGACGAAGTGCCGAAGCTGGAAAAAAACATCAAGCACAATATCGACGTAGTCATCGACCGCGTGAAAGTGAAGGCGGACATCAAGCAGCGGCTGGCGGAAAGTTTTGAAACCGCGCTGCGCCACGGCAACGAGCGCGCGCTGGCGATGGAAATGGACAGCGGCGAAGAACATTGGTTTTCCGCGCGTTTTGCCTGTCCCGTATGTTCATACAGTCTGCCCGAATTAGAGCCGCGCCTGTTTTCCTTCAACAACCCGATGGGTTCCTGCCCGACTTGCGACGGCTTGGGTAATACTAACTTCTTCGACCCCGAAAAAGTAGTCGCCCATCCCGAATTATCCTTAGCCGCAGGCGCAATTGACGGCTGGGACAAACGCAACCAATTCTATTTCCAAATGATTCAATCGCTGGCGCATCATTATAAATTTGATGTCAACGCCGCTTGGGAAACGCTGCCTGAAAAAGTGAAAAAAGTCGTGCTGCACGGCTCAGGCAAAGAAGTCATCGACTTCACTTACCTATCCGAACGCGGCACCACCTTCAACCGCAGCCATGCCTTCGAAGGCATCATCCCCAATCTCGAACGCCGCTACCGCGAAACCGACAGCGAAACCGTGCGCGAAAAACTGCGCGAATACCAAAACCACCGCGCCTGCCCAAGCTGCGGCGGCGCACGTTTGCGCAAAGAAGCGCGCTACGTTTACGTCAGCGGCGAGCCGTTGCACGAAGTTTCCGCCTGGCCGCTGACCAAAACCCACCAATTCTTTGAAACGCTGGATTTGGATGGCAACAAAAAACAAATCGCCGAAAAAATCCTCAAAGAAATCACCGAGCGGCTCGGCTTCCTGATTAACGTCGGGCTGGATTACCTGAATCTCTCCCGCTCCGCCGAAACCCTTTCCGGCGGCGAAGCCCAACGCATCCGCCTCGCCAGCCAAATCGGCAGCGGCCTGACCGGCGTGATGTACGTTTTGGACGAACCCTCCATCGGCCTGCACCAGCGCGACAACGACCGCCTGCTCGCCACCCTCAAACGCCTGCGCGATTTGGGCAACAGCGTGATTGTGGTCGAACACGACGAAGACGCCATCCGCGAAGCCGATTTCGTGGTCGATATGGGCCCCGGCGCGGGCGAACACGGCGGCAACGTACTGATTGCCGACACACCCGAAAACGTCGCCAAATGTGAAAACTCCGTGACCGGACAATACCTCAGCGGCAAAAAATCCATTGCCGTGCCGTCTGAACGCACGCCCGTCAATCCCGACCGAATGCTCGTCCTCAAAGGCGCGCGCGGCAACAACCTCAAAAACGTCACCCTCGAACTGCCGCTCGGTTTGATTACCTGCATCACCGGCGTATCCGGCAGCGGCAAATCCACCCTGATTAACGACACCCTCGCCAAAATCACCGCCCGCGAACTCAACCGCGCCCAAGAAGAACCCGCCCCATACGACGACATCCGCGGCCTCGAACACCTCGACAAAGTCATCAACGTCGACCAATCCCCCATCGGCCGCACCCCGCGCTCCAACCCCAGCCACCTACACCGGCCTGTTCACCCCCTATCCGCGAACTCTTCGCCGGCGTCCCCTCTCGCGCGAACGCGGCTACAACGTCGGCAGATTCTCCTTCAACGTTAAAGGCGGCCGCTGCGAAGCCTGCCAAGGCGACGGCGTGATTAAAGTCGAAATGCACTTCCTGCCCGACGTGTACGTCCCCTGCGAAGTCTGCCACGGCAAACGCTACAACCGCGAAACCCTCGAAATCCAATACAAAGGCAAAAACATCAGCCAAGTCCTCGACATGACCGTCGAAGAAGCCCGCGAATTTTTCGATGCCGTCCCCACCGTATCGCGCAAACTGCAAACCCTCATGGACGTAGGCCTCGGCTACATCCGCCTCGGCCAGTCCGCCACCACCCTCTCCGGCGGCGAAGCCCAGCGCGTCAAACTCGCCTTGGAACTCTCCAAACGCGACACCGGCAGAACGCTCTACATCCTCGACGAACCCACCACCGGCCTGCACTTCGCCGACATCGCCCTATTGCTGGAAGTCATAGGCCGTCTGAAAGGCAAAGGCAACTCGATTGTGATTATCGAGCATAATCTTGACGTCATTAAAACTGCTGATTATATTGTCGACTTAGGGCCTGAAGGGGGAGATGGCGGAGGGCAAATTATTGCATCAGGTACTCCCGAACAAGTAGCTCAAAATAAAAAAAGTCATACTGGTACATATTTAAAACAAATATTAAAGTAATATTTTTTGAATCATTTATATTGATTATTTTAATCCAACACTTGGGAAATTTATGTTTAAACGTTCAAATTCAAATAGTATCATTTCAAGTTTAATCGCCAGTGTTGCAGGAGCGGCAGTAGCCACTTATGGTACTTATAAAAAAATCAGCCACTGAAATGTTGGATGAAGCAAATAAAAATTGGAGAAGAAGCTCAATCAAAATATCAAATTTCAAAAAGAAAAAGCTTTTTCCATTCATAACTTAACACAACAACAATTTGAAACTTTATCTCTAATAAAGAAACAAGTTTTTTTCATAATCAAATTGCTCATTTTTTTAAACACACTTAAAAAAATTCTGGAAAAATTTCAAAAAGTTTCAGGAGAACTAAAAGATTTTGATGTGAATTTATATATAGAAGATTTGGCAGAAATTCAAGATTTTATTCAATATCAAAAAAGCAGTACTCATAATACACAGAGTATGTCTTTAAGTACAACTTTTGGGGCTCTTGCATATTCAGGATTCAAACAAAAAGCTCCTGAAGGATTGCTTTCTCAAACATTGGAAAGCCTTATTGGTGCAAAAGCCAGACGTGAAACTGCCAATCTTTTTATTGGTACTGCTACCGCCACCGTCTCAGCGGGTATAGCATTGGCTTGGAGTGGTATCAAAGAAGCTAACGATGCTGAAAAAGCCTTAACGGAAGCACAGGCATTTGCAGCACAAGTTGAAGTTGAAATTGGTCGCTTTGAAATTCTAGAAAAAGGATTTATTGCATTACAAGATAATATACAAGAGATAATTAATACATTAAATGAATTAGTTAATCGATATGAAAACAATTAAAGGTGAAATACTACAGATGATAAAGAAATTTTTGAACCCATGACTAATATTGCAGTTGCATTAAAAAAATATTATGATGATAAAAAAATAGTTCAAGAAAAATGGTGAGCTCATATCTAATATAAAAGCAAACTTGCTCAGGATATTTAACACAAGAAATTTAAATGAAAAGGGAAGATTAAAATGACAAAATCAAATGGATACAAACATGATGATAACATCTACAGCAACTAATTTTGGTTTACAAATGTTAAAAAAATTATCGTGATAACAAACAAGAAAAGAATGCTTTAGCTCGTGAAAAAATGAATCGACAAATGGATGCTTTTCAGGGGGTAATGTCTTGCTGTGAAAGAGTTGCAGTTGAATTTATCAATTATTTAAATACTGCCGAACAAGAGAGAACCAAACGAGAAATGATTGCTAATTGGAGAGAAGTCAGTTCAGAGAAAATTGCAGCCCAAAAACAATTTTTTTAATGCAATATTTGGATAAAACCTTTGAAGAGAGGAAAGAGAATTTTAGTCAATTTTTCAATGCACTAGATAAAGGAATTGAGTCTGGCAATATAGAAATTGTTAATGCTGCTTTGAATGGTATTGTAGATTTAGCAAAAACATCCCCCTTAAAAGCAGAAGTAAGCCAAGTCTTAGCCACAATTGATAATCCTAATATCACTGAATTTAAATTTTAATAACTTTTATTTTTTTAGCAAGCTACAGTTTGCATCAATTGACTAAATGGGTGGCTACGCCACACACCTCACTTGACTTTAAGGTTTATTTATCTAGAAATTATTTTGTCATCTTGACACATTAAAAAAATAAAATACAATCAAATCTTTACTGTTATCTCAAATTTAGGAGTAACCATTATCATGAGTATTAAAGACTTTCTCTCCACTATGCTAAAACAAAAACAAGAAAAAGATGAAACAAAAATCCAAGTAAAACAAATTGTTGTAGAGCTAGAACAGGAAAATTTGGCATTTACTCAAGATAACCAAGAATTAGAGCCGGAAGCAGACGAAGACAATTCCGATATTCCTCAACCCGTACAAGAACTCAGTACTGCCATTAAAAGTATTCCCGGTATCAAACTTGCTGCGGTAAATCGCCATATGCTATTCGAAATCACATCGGATGATTTTACGCTTCCCATGTTTGGTGACTATCCGTTAGGTGCATTGAAACGAACTGATGGCGGTTTATCGGACGAAATCTTGATTTCGATCGACTTCATGATTACACGTGATGAAGCCGGATTGAACGCATTAGAGTTTTTGTCATGGTGGGTACGCGACCATGCACGAGGTGGAGATAGTATCCAGCTGCGCGCTCTGGCTCTTCCCCCAATCCCTGAGCAGTTTGGTAAAACTCTAACGTTCACCATCGACTATTTCTATGCTGATCCTGAACAGGATATTGATAAACTACTGAACAGTATCCAAAAACTAGCCGATAGTTTAAATGATGCAAAAATACAGTATTTAAACCAATAAGCTCTAACTGTTCACTTTAGCAAACTGTAGTTTGTATACTCAACCTATCGTGTGCGTGGTTACGCCACACCCCTACTGTAACTTCAAAACCTACGCGTAAGGCATGTACGGTACGCACACGGTTAGTTTGATTAACTGTTTGCTGTTGTACATTTTAACTTAGTTGAAAACTAACACTTTCAGACGGCATAAGAAATGGCTGTCTGAAAACTAGAAATGTTTTATCTAAAATAACCATCCTAATTCACATAACAAAAAATGGATTCCAAATCATTGGAATCCGTTTTTCTGTAAAGCTTAGCCGTATTATTTAGCTTCTTCTTTAGCGTCTTCAGCAGCTTCTTTGGCATCTTCCGCTGTGTCTTTTGCTTCTTCTTTAGCCTCTTCAGCAGCATCTTTTGCTTCTTCGGCTTTTTCTTCAGGCGTTTCTGCAGCCGGAACGCCTTTCAAAGCGTCCAAAGAAGTTTTACAAGTTGCATCGCGTTGGTCTGCAGGCAGGTTTTTCAGCGCTTCTTTGGTTTGTTCGAAAGATTTTTGCATCATGTCTTTGGTTGCGGCATCTACGTCTTTAGTTGCTTCGGCAAATGCTTTTTCGTATTCGTCACAAACGGCAGAAGAAGATGAGCCTGAACCGCCGCCGCATGCTGACAGGGACAGAGCTGCCAATAAAGCTGCCAATAAAGCTGATGTTTTCATGTGTCTCTCACTTTTTTAAATTTAGGTTAAAGGATGTTATATGTTAATTCATTATATGAAGGTGTCAAGAGTTTTTGTTTAATTTAATCAAAACTATATCATTGAAAGAGCCAGCCTATCTCAACATGATCAAGGCCGTCTGAAATTTCAGACGGCCTTAGGCTTGAAGCAATCTTTTTTTCAACGATTACGCCGCTTTACGGTGATAATGTCTGAGCGCATGCTCTTTGCGTCGTCCGCTTGAGAAGGCGGATACGCGCTTCAGATAACCGATCACTCGGGTGCCGTAGTCGATGTCGTGGCTGCCGCAGGCAGAACAGGCGTGCAGAGTGCGTTTGTCAATATGGCCGCATTCGTTGCAGATGGTGATGCGCACGTTCACGCAGAAGTAGTTGCAGCCGGTTTGCGCGGCGATGTCCAAGAGCGAGCGGTAGCCGGATTCGAGCAAGGCTTCGTCGAGGTTTAGGTGCAGCGCGGAGCCGCCGTCGAGCCAGTCCACTAGTTCTTTGCCGTGCAGCAGGAATTTGTCGAGCGCGTTGATTTCTTCGTCTTCGACGACGTAGAAATAGGAGTTGTAGCATTCGCGGCTGACTTTGTAGCCGTCGGCTTTGTCCCATTTGGCGTTTTTCACGCCGAGGTTTTCAGCAGGGACAAACTCAGTGTTGAACTTCACGCCGTAATGTTTGCTGGCGGCTTGGTTGGCTTCAAATATGGTTTTCAGACGGCCTTGGACGAAGTTGATGTAGTCGTCGTTGTAGCCGACTTTGATGCCTTGCGATTCGGCGGCTTCCGCCATGCCGTTGATGCCGATGGTGAGGAATTGTTTGTCCAGCGTGATGAAGCCTGCATCGTAAACGGGCAGCATTCCGGCGGCTTGGTATTCTTCCATCAGTTTGCGGTAGGCGTATTGGTATTTGTGGATTTTGGCAACTTCGGCGGCAAGGTCGCGCCCGTCTTGCTCCAGCCGGTTCATGTTGATGGTGATAACGTTGATGGAACCGGTTGCCACGCCGCCCGCACCAAGTGTATAGCTGAAGGTGCGGTCTTCGATAGCGTTACGCAGGCGGCAGCAGGAAGCCAACGAATCAGGGTTGTCGGAAAGATAGACGAAGAAGGAATTGCCCTCCGCCAACTCTTTCGCCATTTCGTCGGCGAACACGGTATCTTTGCATTTACCGCCGTCGGTCAGCATTGCGGCGGTCACGACAGGGAAGGTCAAAACGGCTTTGGTGCGTTCCTGATTGAACCATTTGAGGAAGAAGTTTTGCAGCTTTGCTACGCTCGCCCACACCGGTTTGCTGAAATCGGGGAAGACGAAATCGCCGAACATCGCGTCGAAATAGTATTGATCGTAAACGGAAATATTCCAAAACACGCTTTGATAGCCGCGAGCGGCGGCGGGCTGGTTGATGCTGTACACTACCTGCTGCATGTGGTTGGCGATTTCTTTGCCGTGGGTTTCCCAAATAATCGTCGCCGTAGTCTTTGCGGGCGAAGTAGTCGAAATAAGTCAAAAATTCCACCGTCGCCACCGCGCCGGCAAACTGCGCGCTGATGGCAAACACGAGGTTGATAAATGAGCCGCAAAACGATGCCAGATGTTGCGGCGCTTTGGATTCGCCGCCGAGTTTGCTTAAGCCGTCGAGCAGGAAGGGATACAGCGTAACCGACACACAATAAGGCTTGAGGCTGGTTTCGTCGTGCACATAAATCTCGTGCGCCTCAATCTGGCGGATGTATTCGTCGGCAACGGATTGGTCGAAAATTTCGGCGATTTTGCGCGACACTTGGGCGCGGTTAATCTGCACGAAAAAGTCTTTCATGATTTCCGCTTCCATCGTGGCGATGTTTTTCTGGGTAACGTTGGCGTTGGCGTCCATTTTCGAGCCGTCCGCCGCGTTTTGCGCGCTGATGTAGTCGCGCATGAATTGTAGTTTTCCGTTTAACTGTTCGGGATGCAGCCGAATCATGTTAATTCTCCTGTATAGTTTGGATGATTTTTCAAGCAATGACGGTCAGGCCGTCTGAAACATCGCTGTCAGCGAATACAATAAATTCAATTTAAATCAGTGCAATACAGCACCGAGGCTAAATTGAAGCCACTGGAAAAACTTTAGGCGCGGGTTTGTCTTTGATAAACAAGCGGTTTCAACACTTCGCCCGTACGCAAATCGACAAACTTCTGATTGGTGGTCGGGCTGTCCAAGCCGCCCAGCTCCATCTGCCAGCGGCCGGTTTTCAGATACGTCAGATAAGGTAGAATGCCGTCTGAAACCGCCTCTAACTCCTCGCGATCCAAGCCGGTGTACAAGCAGGCTTTCAAACCTTCCTGAGCAACAATAGCCAGCATTTTCTGTAAGGCTTCCGGCTGCCATTCTCCGCCCATAAACAACACGCAGCTGATTAGCCCGTGATAGCGTTTCAGACGGCCTTTTAAATAATCCTCGGTCAATTCTGTGCCGATGCCCTCTTTCCATGTATCGGCACTATGGCAACCTTTGCAACGCAACGGACAGCCGGAAAACAGAAACGCCAGCGACACTTCGCCGGGAACTTCCTGCCATACAATTTGCTCGATTGTGAATTTCAAACCGCTCATTGCAATACCATAAAACACAAGATATGGTATGCATTAAAACACAATACTACTAGATATGGTATTTTATTTAACAATGCATTTTTATCCTTATAATAGATTTTTATTATTTGATAGATTGTAAATTTACTATATAAGTACATCTTTAAGCTCATTGATAAAGGCCGTCTGAAACACGATTTCAGTGCATCAATATAAAAAAAGAAAAGCAAACTCCGTTATAACAAAGACGGTTTTAACAAATCAAAAAAGGCCGTCTGAAATCATCTTTCAGACGGCCTCAATTTCAGGTTTTAACCCCGATTCGAGCCTTTAACCATATCCATCAAAAACAATCGGCAATCCAAGTTGCCATTAAACAGCGGAATTTTACGCTTCGGAGAAAGACGCATAAATTTCGGCATATCTCGATCGCCGGTCAACATCCCAGCCAGCCAGCCTGCGTAATGCTGTTTCAACCATGTGCCCAGTTGCGGATAAAGCGCCTGTAAAGCCTGAATTTCGGCAAGGCGCACGCCATAAGGTGGATTGGAAATCATAATGCCGTGTTCGCCATTTGGTCGCGCGGCTTGCGCATCTTGCACGTCAAAGCGGATGAAATTATCCACTTCGGCGGCTTGGGAATTAGCTAGTGCGGCACGAATCATATAACGGTCGTTGTCGCTGCCGGAAATGGGCGCGGCGGCCGGTTTGATTTGTTTTTCAGCTTCACGGCGCAGGGCTTGCCATTTTTCTTTGTCGAAGTTTTGCAGTTTTTCAAAACCGAAATCGGCGCATCAAGCCCGGCGCACGGTGTGTCGCAATCCATGCAGCCTCAATGGCAATCGTGCCGCTGCCGCAAAACGGGTCTTGGAAAGGCTGCGTACCGTCGTAGCCTGCCAAAAGCAGCAAACCTGCCGCCAAGTTTTCCCTCAATGGCGCTTCGCCGGTATCCTGACGATAGCCGCGTTTGAAGAGTGCTTCGCCGGAAGTATCGATAAAAGATTTCCACATTGCGCTCATCGATAAAGGCATGAATGCGGATATCGGGGTTGATTTTACCCACGCTCGGACGCGCATCATAAATATCGCGGAAGGCATCGCAGACGGCATCTTTGATTTTCAAACCGACAAAATCCAAGCTTTTCACATTGGCACGCTTGCCTTCGACTTTAACTTTAAAGGTCTGCTCCAGCTTAAACCAACCTGTCCAATGCAGATTTCGTGCCAGTTTGTAGATATCGTGTTCGTTGCGATAACCGCCTTTGGTCAAGCGCAGCAAAACGCGGCTGGCAACGCGCGAATGCAGGTTGATGCGATACACCTGCTCCATCGTGCCTTTACATGCCACACCGCCGTCAACAGCGCGGATATCCTGACATGCCATGCTTTCGAGTTCCTGCGTCAAAGGCGCTTCCAAACCGCGAGGACAAGTGATAAAAAGTGAATAAACCGTCATATAAAACCTTTCCGGGTAGAGCTATCCGAACCACTCGGATAACAAATAAAAACAATATTATAGCCGAAAACCAAAAGGCCGTCTGAAACTTCAGACGGCCTTTGAATCAAGCTTGCTTAGTGATCCAAACTGTCGGTTTCCACCTTAACCGCTTTATCGGTTTTATCTTCCGGCAAAACCAAGTTCAACAATACCGCCATAATACCGCCGGCAGAAATTGAGTTTTGAAACAATACCGGCAGGTTTTTGAACACTTCCGGCTCAAACGCCACGCCCAAACCCAAACCGACAGAAGTAGCCGCGATGACCGCTTCACGACGGCGAATACCATGGCTGACCAAAATCCGCACGCCGGCAATCGCAATCAGACCAAACATCAACACCATCGCGCCACCCAAAACCGGACTCGGAATCGTGGTAAACGCACGGCCGATGACAGGAAACAAGCCCAACAATACCAAAATCGCCGCAATATATTTGCCCACATGACGCGAAGCCACGCCGGTCATTTGAATCACGCCGTTGTTTTGCGCAAAAGTAGTCAGTGGCAAAGAACCCAGCGCAGTCGCAATCACAGACACCAAACCATCTGCCAATACGCCGCCGCGCAGACGTTTGGTGTATTCCTCACCCTCAATCGGCTGCTCGGAGACCATTGCAGTCGCCGTCAAGTCGCCCACTGCTTCAAATACGCTCAACAAGAAAATCGCACCGGCAACGATAAACGCGTGCCAATCAAATGCGAAACCATATTTAAACGGAACCGGCAGGGTAATCAGCGGCAGGTTTTGCAGGGCGGAAAAATCCACTTTGCCCAAAAACAGCGCAACAATATAACCGACAATCAAACCCACCGCGATGCCGCTCATGCGCAGCAATGGATTTTTCAAGCAGTTGAAAACCAATACAATCAGCAACACCAGCGATGCCAGACCTAAGTTTTCCATCGAGCCGAACGTACCGTCTGCTTTCGCACCGAAGCCGCCGCCGAAATCGGTAATGCCGACATGCACCAAACTCAAACCGATCAACATGACGACCACGCCGCTTACAGTCGGCGTAATCACTTTTTTCAAGTAAGGCAAAAGCCAAGCGGAGAAGCACACCAAAAACGCGCCGACAAAGGACACACCCAAAAGCGTTGAAATCATCGCATCTTCAGTCAAACCGCCCTCTTTCATGCCGGTACCGAGCGCAATCATCACGGTTACAAAAGAGAAATTGACCGACTGAATCGACAACATGCCCGAACCGACCGGCCCGAAACGGTTGACCTGCAAATAAGTGCCGACACCGGAAGCCACCATCGCCATCGACACCAAATAAGCCGTCATTTCAACCGGCAGCTCCAACGCCCCGCCGACAATCAATGCCGGAGTAATCATCGGGACAAAAATCGCCAGAAGGTGCGTAACCGCACTCAACAACGCATTCCCAAACGGCGGCTTGTCTTCCAAACCATAAACCAAATCAAGCGATTCCGCCTGTTTTTCAGTCATTCCGGCCATGTTGAACCTTCTCTCAAGAATCGTTAAAAAATATTAAGATGCGTATTTTAACCAATTTGAAATGTATCAGCAAATTCAAAACCATCAGGCCGTCTGAAAGTTCCGCCCAGCCGTTTTCAGACGGCCTCAAACCGCCTTAACACATTTTAATTCTTGACATCATTTTTCCATCTAAAAACAAACAAACCAATGATTTAAAAATGTATTATTCATTAAGATAATGACAAGTCACCATTAAACAGCAAAGCCTCATAGCGGATATGTTTCACACAAACAACAAAGTAAGCTACAATCCACTGCATAATTCACCTACACCATAAAATTAAAGGTTTCCGTATGTTAAAAGGCAGTCTGGTTGCCCTGATTACTCCGATGAATCAAGACGGCAGCATCAACTACGAACAACTTCACGACTTAATCGACTGGCACATTGAAAACGGTACCGACGGCATCGTCGCAGTCGGCACTACCGGCGAGTCAGCCACCCTGCCTGTCGAAGAACATTTGGCCGTTATTGAAGCTACTGTCAAACACGTCAACAAGCGCGTTCCCGTTATCGCCGGCACAGGCGCCAACAACACTGTCGAAGCCATCGCCCTTTCCAAAGCTGCCGAGCAAGCCGGCGCGGACTACACCTTATCTGTTGTTCCCTACTACAACAAACCTTCGCAAGAAGGCATTTACCAACATTTCAAAGCCATCGCCGAAGCCACTTCGATTCCGATGGTTATCTATAATGTTCCCGGCCGTACCGTCGTCAGCATGAGCAACGACACTATTTTGCGTTTGGCCGAGATTCCGAATATCGTCGGCGTAAAAGAAGCCAGCGGCAATATCGGCAAGAACATCGAATTGATCAACAGCGTTCCTGAAGGTTTTGCCGTTTTATCCGGCGATGACCCTACCGGCCTGCCTTTCATGCTGTGTGGCGGTCATGGCGTGGTAACCGTCGCAGCCAACGTCGCACCGAAACTCTTTGCCGACATGTGCCGAGCCGCCCTTGAGGGCGATATTGCGACCGCCCGTCGTCTAAACGAGCAACTTATCCCAATTTATAACACCATGTTCTGCGAGCCCAGCCCGGCCGCGCCCAAATGGGGCCTGAGCTTATTGGGCAAATGCGAACCCCATGTTCGTCTGCCTTTGGTAGCACTGACCGAAGCCGGTCAAGCCAAAGTCCGAGCCGCTCTGGAAAAATCAGGACAAATCTGATCCGGAAATAAGGCCGTCTGAATCCCAAACACCCTTTTCAGACGGCCTCCCTGTTAAGAACTTCATCCACAGGAAAACAAGATGACCTATATCAAACCCATCGTAGTAGCCCTCGCCCTGATTAGCATGACTGCCTGTTCCGGCAGCAAAAAAGAACAACCCAAACTCGACTATCAAAGTCAATCACACCGCTTGGTCAAACTGGAAGTACCACCTGATTTGAACAACCCTGACCAAGGCAACCTCTATCAATTACCGGCAGGCAGCGGCGCCGTCCGCGCCAGCGATTTCAACAAACGCCGCACCCAAGCCGTACAACAACCTGCCAATGCAGAAGTCTTGAAATCCGTTAAAGGCGTACGCCTTGAGCGTGACGGCAACCAACGCTGGTTGGTTGTCGAAGGCAAATCGCCTCGCGAAATTTGGCCTTTGCTGAAAGTGTTCTGGCAAGAAAACGGTTTCGACATCAAATCTGAAGAACCTGCCATCGGCCAAATGGAAACCGAGTGGGCTGAAAACCGAGCCAAAATCCCTCAAGACAGCCTGCGCCGCCTGTTGGATAAAGTCGGCTTTGGGCGGCATCTACTCTACCAGCGAACGCGACAAGTTCATCATCCGCATCGAACAAGGCAAAAACGGTTCGACCGACATCTTCTTCGCCCACAAAGGCATGAAAGAAGTTTATGCCGACCGTAAAAAAGACACTACGATGTGGCAGCCGGGTGAAAACGACCCTAACCTCGAAGCCGCATTCCTCGCCCGCTTTATGCAATATTAGGCGTTGACGGTCAGCAAGCCGAACAGGCTCTGACCCAAAGCGTTGCCGCTCGCAGCAATGCGTCTGAATTGGCGCGTATGGACAACGGCACTCTGTTGCTGGCAGGCGATTACGGCCGCAACTGGCGCCGTACCGCCCTTGCGCTTGACCGCATCGGCCTGACTGTTATCGGTCAAAATGCCGAACGCCGCGCCTTCTTGGTTCAACAAGCGCCAACCGAAGGCGAAGCAGTTGCCAATAAAAAACCAGGCCTGTTCAAACGCGTATTTGGCAAAGGCAAAGCAGAAGCACCAAAAACTTATCCTGAAATCATCGTGTATGTTGAACCTATCAACAATGGCGCACGCCTCCATCTGTTGAACAAAGACGGCAGCCCATACAAAGGCAGCGATGCCTCCACATTGTTGAGCCGCCTGCACACAGAATTGCGTTAATCCGTTATTCGACTTAAGGCCGTCTGAAATATTCAGACGGCCTTTTTAACGAATACGGCATGGTTTCAAATTCCCAATCTGACGTTATAATCAGAACATTTTCCCCCTTACCCAAGCTGCCATGACCCGACAAAAAGCCTATCTGCTCCTGACCGCCCTGTTTACCCTGATGTTTATCGTACTGATTCTGTTGGGCGCTTATCTTCTAAGCATTCACAGCAAACAATTTGCCGTTGCCGCCTTTCTGTTTGCCTTTGCCGCCGTTTTTGCCCAAATCGGCAGCCTTGCCCTTTACATCCGCCACAAAGCACGCGCACAAATGGCTCGCATGCAGCAAACCGAAAACCATTAAGGAAAAACCATGTTTGAAAAAATCGTCCTCGCCAGTGGCAACGCAGGCAAACTCAAAGAATTTTCCCGCCTCTTTGCCGACTTAAACATCGAAGTCCTGCCACAATCGCAGTTCAATACGCCCGAATGCCCCGAGCCGTACCATACCTTCGTTGAAAATGCCCTGGCTAAAGCACGTCATGCCGCCAAATACAGCGGCTTACCGGCACTTGCCGACGACTCCGGCATCTGTACCAACGCCTTAAACGGCGCACCCGGCATTTTCTCCGCACGTTATGCAGGCGAAAACCCCAAATCCGATGCTGCAAACAACGCCAAACTATCTGCCGATCTTGCCGATAAAGACAACAAAAGCTGCTACTACGTCTGCGTACTCGTCCTCGTCCGCCACGAAAACGACCCGCAACCCATCATCGCAGAAGGCATCTGGCGCGGACAATGGCAGGCAGATGCAGCCGGCACAAACGGCTTCGGCTACGACCCGCATTTCTATCTGGCCGAACACGGTTGCACCGCCGCCGAGCTTGACCCTGAAATCAAAAATGCCGAAAGCCACCGCGCCCAAGCATTGCGTGAACTATTAAGAAAAATCGAATCCTTATAAATCAATAATAGGCCGTCTGAAAACCTGAAACGTTTTTTTAGATGTTCTAAATCCAACAAATAATGAAAGAAATCTATGTCCCCTAAGCAAATCCTGATTGTCGCCATCCGCTTGGTCGTTTTAATCGGCATCGTACAAACACTTGGCGGCATTGCTACCATATTCGCACAGTCAGAAAGCATATATGACAGCAAGCAAATTCCGCCCGTACTGATGTTCTACGGCTTGTATTTAATTGCATGGCTGCTGCTATGGTGTTTCCCTGCCGCCATTGCCAACCGCCTATTGCCCGAACATCTGCAAACCGTGCAGGAAGCCCCAAACACCCTGCACCATGGCTGACGACCGGTATTGTATTAATAGGCATATATACTGTTTTCCAAGCCATCCCTGACCTAATTTACCAGTTCTCTCTCTATCATTTTGTACAGTCTATTGCTATCGACACACACACATCTGTTTGGGCGAATCTCGGCGCACAAAACCAAGCCGGAATACTTGCCAACATCGCGCAGCTTTTTATCGGCATTTTCCTGCTATTCGGCGCACCCAAACTCTCGTCTTGGATACGCAAAAGACTTTAACCACATAAAAATAACAGGCCGTCTGAAGCCGTCTGACGGCCTACCTCACATTCATTCCCATGCCCAAACCCTCGCCTGAAGAATTGGCAGTCTTTGCAAAATACGTTGCTGCCTTCATCCCAACCACACCCGACAAACTTCTTCAACTCATTGACAGTCAAGAAACTGCTATCGTCTTTCTAGGCAAACCAAGTTGTTCATACTGCCGCCGTTTTGTTGCAAACCTGTCTACCGTTTCCATAAACAGGCAGCTTACCATCCACTTTACTGACAGTAGCAACAAAGCAGCTTTAAAAACTTTTCGTGAACAATACGGCATCAAAACTGTTCCCGCACTACTCAAAATCTCACAAGGCAAAATAAAATCCGTCTGCAATTCCAAATTATCAGAAGAAGAAATTGAAGTTTTTTTGAGCGCTTAGACTTCGCAAATTTCCTACTGATTACTTTCCCAGCCGACATTTCAGTTAAAATAACGGCCTAAAAATTTCAGACGGCCTTGAGCCCCAACACATACCATGACCCAAATCACCTTCCAACGCCCTGGCCAGCTAACCGCCCTACCTCCTTTATCACTCTATATCCACATTCCTTGGTGCATCAAAAAATGTCCATATTGCGACTTTCAATTCCCACAGCCTCAAAAACGGCCTGCCGGAAGAAGCCTATATCGATGCCCTATTAACCGACCTGCAGCTTGAATTGCCCAATATTTGGGGCAGACCGGTGGAAACCATATTTTTCGGCGGCGGTACACCCAGCCTGTTTCAAGCGAAATCGATTGACCGTTTGTTAAGCGGCGTGCGTTCGCTGTTGCGCTTACAACCCTGAAGCGGAAATTACTTTGGAAGCCAATCCGGGCACATTTGAAATTGAGAAGTTTCAAGGATTTAAAGACGCAGGCATTACGCGCCTGTCTATCGGCGTACAAAGTTTTAACGACGATATGCTTGCTCGATTGGGACGCGTTCACAATGGCAAAGAAGCCCTGACAGCCATTGATACTGCATTGAAATTATTTGATAAAATCAATATCGATTTGATGTATGCCCTGCCAAACCAAACGGTTCAGACGGCCTTAAACGATGTGCAAACCGCTATCGCAACAGGCGTATCGCATATCAGCGCATATCATCTGACAATGGAACCGAACACGCCTTTCGGTCATACGCCGCCAAAAGGTTTGCCACAAGATGAAGCAGCATTGGATATTGAAGATGCCGTACACGGCGAATTGGAAGGCGCAGGCTTTATTCACTACGAAACATCGGCTTTTGCAAAAGCTAATATGCAGTGCCGCCATAATTTGAACTACTGGCAGTTCGGCGATTACTTGGGCATAGGTGCCGGTGCGCATGGCAAAATTTCCTATCCCGACCGTATCGAGCGTACCGTCCGCCGTCGTCATCCCAACGACTATCTTGCCGCCATGCAGAGCAATCCGCATGAAGCAGTCGAACGCAAAACCGTTGCTGACGAAGACCTTCCATTCGAGTTCATGATGAATGCCCTACGTCTAACCAACGGCGTACCTGCCTCAATGCTGCAGGAACGTACCGGCGTACCCACTGCAAAAATCATGGCACAAATCGAAACCGCCAGACAAAAAGGCCTGCTTGAATCAGACCCGACCGTGTTCCGCCCGACCGAGCAAGGCCGTTTGTTCTTAAACGACTTATTACAGTGTTTTTTATAAGTTTATCCATGATGAAAGAAAGCTACCCAAAGAATTTCAAACCTCATAAAATTAAGAATGACAAAGCATAAGTTGTTTGACTTGAAGACGAAAACTATAAAAAGCTTTGTAATCACTTGGTGTTATAGGGATTGCAATTCTACGGTTATTTGGAGCAATTAATGCTGGATGTTTTTTGCCAAATTTTACTTTCCAGCCTTCTTTGATTTTGGTTTTGACCAATTTATCTATTTTAGAATTTGTACTATATTTGTGCATTTATCTTCTTTCTTAGATTTTTAGAAACCGTTACTGACCTCTCAATCAATAACGGTTTCAGATTTTTTTATTAGTATAGGGATATTATTTACCTTTTTAGCAGGGGTTATTACCACGACCTCCACCTGAAGGATTACCTGTTCGACTGGGCCAGTTGGGATTTGTATTGCCAGTATTATTAGTTGCCATAATTGTTTCCTTTTAAAATTGATAAGAAGATTATCCGCTAATGGATATTTAGCGAATACGGTCATGATAAATTCGGCACTCGGACAAACAGCGACAAAATTAGGGACAAATAGGAGTTTATAATGGAAAATAAAGAAATATTTTCTAACTTTATGAAATCTAAAGAAATTTAAAAATTGGTCAGATAATGATCTGGCTAAAGAGGTTTTCAATATTTTACATGATGACGAAATTCGGCATCTATCCAGCGCTGAAGAGGAAGAAGAGATAAGGTTATTCTGTGAAAGATTTTCTCAAGGGCTAGGGCGATTAAAAACTAATGATAAAAGAGAACCTCGTTTTAAACTATATAAAGATAAAAGTACAAAAATTTACTTGGAAGCAATGTTGGGAAGCAATATCTAAAGAATATCCAGATGTGCAAAAGCCAAAAAGTGAAGTATTAGATAATATCGATAATGATAAAGAACTAGAAATAAAAAAAGAATTATTGACAAAACAATAGAAACTCAAGAAATACTTTCTTGGGAATAGTGATTTGCAAATTTACTTCAATGCCGCAACCTTATTTTATAATAACAAACCTAAATTCATTCTAGATGCTTGGGAGTTATTAGATAAAAAAATTACAATGAACAGAATAGATTAGAGAGACTTAGCAGAAAAAAACATAACTTAGGGTAGTTTACAGACTTATTTAGGTAATTTTTTTATTTTTACAAAAAAACAAAAAAATACTCTAAATCCTTAGAATTCTATAAATCAGCAGCCCAAAATTATGATGAGTTGGCTCTCTATCAACTAGGGCAAATCTATGAAATTGGCGTAAATGGGCATATTGAAAAAGATATTGATAAAGCAATGGAATATTATAAAGAAGCTACTGAATATGACTTTCCTTTTGCATTGAATAAATTAGCATATTTATCTTATTGCACACGAAAATATCAACAATTTTTTGAATACGCGAGCAAATCGGCAGAAATTAGCGGATTTAATCCATTACCTATTATTGAAGGGCCGATAATGCTTGATATGGATGGGAATATTAAACGGTCAAATAAACAGCAACAATTTCCAAATTATCTTGGAGTGTTATATTTAGGTTTCGCATATCAGGAAGGACTTGGGGTTAATAAAAACCTGTCAAAAGCAATTCAACTATACGAGCATTTTTTAGAATTTCCATTTAACCATTGGACTCAACCTGTTTTAACAAGGTTATTTCTTTTACTCAAAGAATGTGCCCAAAACGAAGAAGATATAACCAAAGCTAAAAATGCTTTTTATAAATTGAAAGAATTAATAATTAAAAGTTTGGATGCAGCTTGGGAAAACACGGATTCAAGTATATTGAAATTTGAAGATAATTTATTAGGATTAAATCCTGATTTAATCAATGACATTGAAAATGCAAAATATTTTTCCCATGATAATGGAAGCTCTATCCTTTTTAAAATCAATAGTTAAACGATTTACATCATAAATATAGCCTCAGATACAGATGTAGAGCTACTGGAGTAAATTCGATAATCTGAAACAAATTATCTGTTGACGTGCGCATGAGATTCTAATAATATGATACTTATCATCAAGTAACAAAAGGCCGTCTGAAACCTGTTTCTCAGGATTTCAGACGGCCTTTTAACTTCTTTAAATATATCTAACTTTTTACTGCTTTTACTTTTTCTGCAAACCACAGCGCCGCAGCTGTACCTGCCATATCGGCAATGCCGTCCGCAATCGAACCTTGGCGCGTAGCAGTCAGAAATGCCTGAGCCAACTCACTGCCTATTGCAAACAATAAAGCGGCAAGCAGAATGCCTTTATAGGGAATATTCCTATTGTCTTGAATAAATATTTTTGCGCACAGCCATGCCTGACCGAAAAACAGTCCGAAATGACCGACTTTATCAAAATGGGGAAATGGTGGAGCGCTATTGCCGCCCTCTTTGAAAAGTAAGGCATAAATGGCGGCGGCAAACCAGATCAAGGCAGCGGCAGTAAATTTGTTTAATGGTAAGGCTTTCATTTGTCAGCCTCTTCATCCAACCATGTTTGGCAGATATCTGCCAAGCGGACAAATTTTCCACCCCGCGCCTTCAAAATATCACGCCATTGTGCCACTTCTTCAGCATCCGGGGCATCTTCAATACTGCATTCGTAAAGGCAGAAGTCTAATGTTTCGCCAACAATGCCCGGGGCTTCGGTCTGCATAAGGCTGGTCAGTTCGTTCATATTTACTGTTTCTTTGATTAGTTTATCACTAGTCAGACGCACTGCCTGTTTTCAGGCCGTCTAAACATGATGTGCAAGGTTGCCCGTTTGATTCGGGTACGCTTACTTACTGTGTAAAAAACGTGTTGCTTCTTCCCATTCGCCATTCAACACAGCCGGCAATCCTTGCAGGGATTTGGCGATGGAATCATCAATTTGCTGTCTGTGTTCCGCCGACGGTTTATTCAACACATAACCGACAACCAGATTACGGTCGCCAGGGTGATCAATACCCAAGCGCAGGCGGTAGAAATTAGGCGTACCCAAACGAGCCTGAATGTCTTTAAGGCCGTTGTGTCCGCCGTTGCCGCCGCCAAGTTTGAATTTGATACGGCCGCATGGAATATCCAGCTCGTCATGAACCACCAAAATTTCCTCCGGCTTAATTTTGTAAAACTGAGCCAAAGCGGCAACAGCCTGACCGGAGCGGTTCATAAAGGTCATGGGTTTGAGCAGCCAAACATCGCCATCAGGCGTAGTGGCGCGCGCTACTTCGCCGTAAAATTTCTTTTCGTCTTTAAAATTGACTTTCCATTTCCACGCCAGTTCGTCCAACAGCCAAAAGCCGACATTGTGGCGCGTTTGTTCGTATTCTTGGCCTGGATTGCCCAAACCGACGATTAATTTAATTTTCAAGCTCATTACTGTTCTTTCAGTTTGACAGGCCGTCTGAAAAAGTTTCAGACGGCCTTTGATTTATTCTTGCCCTGCGCGTTTACGTCTCGCTTCTTTCGGATCAATCAACAATGGACGATAAACCTCAATCCGATCGCCATCGCGCAACACAGTCTCGTCTTTCACTGCCTTGCCGAAAATACCCAAAGGCGCTTGCTGTAAATCCAACTCTGGGAACTCCACCTCCAAACCGCTTTTCAAGGCAGCTTCGCGTACAGTCGTACCTTCGGCAACGGTCATGCTCTTCAACACTTGCCTATCAGCCAGTCCGTAAACAATTTCAATCTCAAGCATAGCGGCGGTCGGCCTCTTTAATAAAAGCATCCACCAGCGTACCGGCGAGATGACTGAACACTGGGGAAATCATGGCTGAAAGTACAGCATTGGAGAAATCGTATTCTAATCTGAATTCGACTTTACACATATCATCGCCCAAATCGATAAATTTCCAAGTGCCGCGCAGGGTTTTAAACGGCCCTTCGAGCAAATCCATGCGGATTTCCTGCCCCGGGATATTATGGTTGTGCGTCGCAAACGACTGCTTGACGCGCATATAGTCCATAAACAGGCGCGCTTTTAGCTCATTGCCTTTGCGTTCGATGACTTCGGTCTTGCTGTACCACGGCAAAAATTTTGGATAGTCCTCAACTTTGTCCACCAGCTCAAACATTTCCTTAGCGCTATGCAGCACCAATACGTTTTTCTCGACTTTTTTCATGTTGGTTGTAGACCTTGTTTTTGAATATTTGGGGTTCAGACGGCATGATTTAGAAAAATATCTGCCCTACTTTGGGACAAAATTCCAAATTTAAACCGCTTCTCCATTTTGTTTCGCTTCCAGCCATTCCCAGCGTTCCAGTTTTTCCAAAAGCGACATCTCAATTTCTTCAGCCCTGCTTTGTAACGCACCTGCTTTTTCGTAATCTTTGAAAATTTCAGGATCGGAAAGCTGGGTATTGATTTCAGCCTGCTCGGTTTCCAAAGCGGCGATTTCATCAGGCAGGGCATCGAGTTCGCGCTGTTCTTTATAGGAAAGTTTGACCGTGCGGTTGGCTTTGGGTTTGGCTTTTTCAGGCTCGGCAGCCACTTTAGGCGCAGAGGCCGTCTGAATTTTATCTTCCCGCGATTTTGCGTCGATATAGTCCTGATAGCCGCCAATGTATTCTTTCAGACGGCCTTGTCCTTCAAAAACAATGCTTTGGGTAATCACATTATCCAAGAACATACGGTCATGCGAGACAAGGAATACCGTGCCTTGATAATCACGCAGTAAGTCTTCGAGCAGCTCTTGGGTGTCGATGTCTAAGTCGTTGGTCGGTTCGTCCAAGACCAAAATATTGGCGGGACGGGTAAAGAGTTTTGCCAGCAAAAGGCGGTTGCGTTCGCCGCCTGAGAGCGATGAAACAGGACTTTGTGCGCGAGCCGGATGAAACAGGAAATCTTCCAAATAGCTCATCACATGCTTTTTCTTACCGCCGACTTCAACGTAATCATTGCCCTGTCCGAGCGTGTAAAACACGGTGTCGTTTCGTTCAACGCGCTGCGGAATTGGTCGAAATAAGCAACTTCCTGCTTGCTGCCGATACGGATTCTGCCGTAGGTCGGCTGCAATTCGCCCAAAATCAGCTTGAGGAAGGTGGTTTTGCCGATACCGTTTGGGACCGATTAAGCCGATTTTGTCTCCGCGCTGCAAAATGGCGGAGAATTTGTCCATGATGACTTTGTCGCCATAGGCAAACGAAGCGTGTTCCAATTCGGCGATGATTTTGCCGCTTTTTTCGCCGCTATCGAGCTTAAAGTTGACCTGCCCTTGTACATTGCGACGTTCGGCGCGCTGGCGGCGCAGCTCTTCCAAACGGCGCACGCGGCCTTCATTACGGGTACGGCGCGCTTCGATGCCTTTGCGTATCCATGCTTCTTCCTGAGCATGGAATTTATCAAACAAGCGGTTATGTTCCGCCTCGACTGCCAACTCTTGCGCTTTTTTCTCGCTATATTTGGAGAACGAGCCGGGATAGGAGCGCAGAATGCCGCGGTCGAGTTCGACAATGCGCGTGGCAATGTTGTCCAAAAAACGGCGGTCGTGGGTAATCACGACCAGGCTACCTTCAAACGCTTTGAGCAGGTTTTCCAGCCAAATAATCGCGTCAATGTCCAAATGGTTGGTCGGCTCGTCCAGCAGCAATACGTCGGGCTTTTTGCACCCAAGCCTGCGCCAAGGCGACACGCTTTTTCTGACCGCCGGAGAGGTTGCCGATTTTTTCGTTTTCCGGCAAACCCAGTTCCCCCAAAGTCTGCTTGACTGCCGCATCCAGCTTCCAGCCGTCCTTCGCTTCGATTTCAAGTTGCAATTCGTTGAGCTCTTTCAACAAAGCCTCACTCGAACCATTTTCCAACTCATGGCTGACATGATGATAACGGCGCAATAAATCGCGAATTTCGCCCAAACCTTCGGCAACGGTATCGAATACGGTTGCGTCCTTATCAAAAAAAGATTCCTGCGGTACATAAACGATTTTGAGGTTGTTTTGAACAATAATCTGCCCGTCATCGAGCTTTTGTACGCCTGCAAGAATTTTTAAAAACGAAGACTTACCCGCACCATTACGACCGATTAAACCGATTTTCTCGCCGCTGTCGAGTTGAAAAGAAGTTTTGTCGAGCAAGGCGACGTTGCCGACGGCAAAAGAAGCATTTTCTACGGATAAGATATTCATGGGGAAACTTCAAAAAAGAAAAGGGAGACATTTTAACCGATTATCGGCAGATATTTGCCGACAATCATATGAAATTGAAAGTATCAGGCCGTCTGAAAGCAGTTTTCAGACGGCCTTCATTATTATTCTTGAACCTTCAAACCAAAATGCAGATAGGCTCTTTCGGTTGCTACGCGTCCGCGCGGTGTACGCTGTAAAAAGCCTTGTTGAATCAGATAAGGCTCAATCACATCTTCGATGGTATCGGTCGATTCGCCAATCGCAGCAGCCACGTTTTCCAAACCGACAGGACCGCCGCTGAACTTGTGCAGAATCGCCTCAAGGAATTTCCTATCCATCACATCCAAACCTTGCCCGTCCACATCCAGCATACTCAAAGCCGCATCGGCAATTTCCGCATCAATGACGCCGTTGTTTTTCACATCGGCATAATCGCGCACACGTCGCAAAAGGCGGTTGGCAATACGCGGCGTACCTCGGCTGCGCTTGGCCACTTCCATCGCACCCTCGTCGCCCATATCCAACTGCAACAATTGAGCAGAACGGGCAACAATAGTCGCCAAATCTTTATTCTGATAAAACTCCAATCGGGATACGATACCGAAACGGTCGCGCAAAGGATTGGTCAGCATACCGGCACGGGTCGTCGCGCCTACCAATGTAAACGGCGGCAAATCGATTTTGACCGAACGCGCGGCCGGCCCCTTCGCCTATCATGATGTCCAACTGATAATCTTCAAGCGCAGGATAAAGGATTTCTTCAACCACTGGGCTTAAACGGTGGATTTCATCAATAAACAGCACATCATGCGGCTCGAGATTGGTCAACAAGGCTGCAAGGTCGCCGGCACGTTCCAAAACCGGGCCGCTGGTTTGGCGCAAATTAACGCCTAACTCTTTGGCGATAATGTGCGCCAAAGTAGTTTAGCCCAAACCCGGAGGGCCAAACAGCAAAGTGTGGTCAAGCGCTTCGCCACGTTTTTTCGCCGCCTGAATAAAAATAGCCAACTGCTCTTTTGCTTTATCCTGCCCGATATAGTCGTCTAAAGTTTTCGGACGTAAAGCGCGTTCAAGCAATTCTTCCTGAGCGGAAATATTTTGAGCAGTGATAATGCGCTGAGGTTGTGCAGAAGTAAGATTATCGGTTTGTAACATAATGTTTCTAAATTCTAAGACCGTTCCCGACCCGTTATTTCAGACGGCCCGAACAATCAGATAAAGCGGTTAAATTATGATTTTGGCCATTATACCCGATAAGGCCGAGCCACTTTTCCCTCAAATCTAAATCACACAAAAATTTTCGTTTTCAGACGGCCAAAGCAACGTATAATAAACGGTTAATTCAAATACCTATCGCATTCAGGAGAACACATGAGCCTCAAGCAAAAAGTTATCGCCATCGACGGCCCCAGCGCATCCGGCAAAGGGACGGTTGCCTCACGCGTAGCCGAAGCCTTGAGTTTTCTTTACCTCGACTCCGGTGCGCTTTACCGCCTGACCGCACTTTACGCACAAAAACAAAATATTGCCTGGACAGATGAAGATGCCGTCAGCACACTGGCAGAAACTTTGCCCGCACAATTTGAAGGCAGCGTCGTATTATTGAATGGCGAAGATGTATCCGAGCAAATCCGTACCGAAGCGATCGGCATGGGTGCATCTGCCGTCGCGCAGTTGCCTAAAGTGCGTGCCGCCCTTTTACAACGCCAACGCGACTTTCTAACCGAAAAAGGTTTGGTCGCCGACGGCCGCGATATCGGCTCGGTTATTTTCCCTGATGCCGCATTAAAAATTTTCCTGACCGCGAGTGCTAATGTCCGCGCCCAACGTCGTGCAAAGCAACTCGGTATCCCATGCGAAGGCGTTGCATTCGAGCGCATTCTGTCAGACATTGAAGCGCGCGACGAGGCAGACCGCCGCCGCCCTGTTGCTCCGTTGAAACAGCTGCCCGACGCCCTGCTTTTAGATACTGATAACCTTTCTATCGAAGAAGCTGTAAAAAAAGTGCTTGATTGGTATCATAAAGTTTAAAATTTGGAGTATAATCGCGAAGTTTTCATTTCAGACGGCCTGTTAACCCTATAACAAGGCCGTCTGAAAACATTTCCCAACCTGCCGCGCCAAGGACGGCAGGTCATTTCAAACCTAACCCGCACCCCTTGGCGGTGTACCGAAAAGAGTATATATGACTATGGAAAATTTTGCCCAGCTGCTGGAAGAAAGCTTTACCCTGCAAGAGATGAACCCAGGTGAAGTGATTACTGCCGAAGTAGTCGGCATCGATCAAAACTTCGTTACCGTTAACGCAGGTCTGAAATCAGAATCTCTGATTGATGTTGCTGAATTCAAAAACGCTCAGGGCGAGATTGAAGTTAAAGTTGGCGATTTCGTTACCGTTACCATCGAATCTGTTGAAAACGGCTTCGGCGAAACCAAACTGTCCCGCGAAAAAGCCAAACGCGCTGCCGACTGGATCGCTTTGGAAGAAGCTATGGAAAACGGCGACATCCTGTCCGGCGTTATCAATGGCAAAGTCAAAGGCGGTCTGACTGTTATGATCAACAGCATCCGCGCATTCCTGCCGGGTTCTTTGGTTGACGTACGTCCTGTAAAAGACACTTCTCACTTCGAAGGCAAAGAAATTGAATTCAAAGTGATCAAACTGGACAAAAAACGCAACAACGTTGTTGTGTCCCGCCGCGCTGTTCTGGAAGCTACTTTGGGCGAAGAACGCAAAGCCTTGCTGGAAAAACCTGCAAGAAGGTTCAGTTATCAAAGGTATCGTTAAAAAAACATCACCGATTACGGTGCATTCGTTGACTTGGGCGGCATCGACGGTCTGTTGCACATCACCGACTTGGCATGGCGCCGTGTGAAACACCCAAGCGAAGTTTTGGAAGTTGGTCAAGAAGTAGAAGCTAAAGTCCTGAAATTCGACCAAGACAAACAACGCGTTTCTCTGGGTATGAAACAACTGGGCGAAGATCCTTGGAGCGGCCTGACCCGTCGTTACCCACAAGGTACCCGCCTGTTCGGTAAAGTATCCAACCTGACCGACTACGGTGCGTTCGTTGAAATCGAACAAGGCATCGAAGGTTTGGTACACGTTTCCGAAATGGATTGGACCAACAAAAAAACGTACACCCAAGCAAAGTTGTTCAACTGGGTGACGAAGTTGAAGTCATGATCCTGGAAATCGACGAAGACCGCCGCCGTATCTCTTTGGGTATGAAACAATGCCAAGCTAACCCTTGGGAAGAATTTGCCGCCAACCACAACAAAGGCGACAAAAATCTCCGGCGCAGTTAAATCTATCACTGACTTCGGCGTATTCGTAGGTCTGCCTGGCGGCATCGACGGCCTGGTTCACTTGTCCGACCTGTCTTGGACTGAAGCCGGCGAAGAAGCTGTACGCAAATACAAAAAAAGGCGAAGAAGTTGAAGCCGTTGTATTGGCAATTGACGTTGAAAAAGAACGCATCTCTTTGGGTATCAAACAACTGGAAGGTGATCCGTTCGGCAACTTCATCAGCGTAAACGACAAAGGTTCTTTGGTTAAAGGTTCTGTGAAATCTGTTGACGCCAAAGGTGCAGTAGTCGCTCTGTCTGAAGAAGTTGAAGGCTACCTGCCTGCTTCTGAATTCGCCGCTGACCGCGTTGAAGACCTGACTACCAAACTGAAAGAAGGCGACGAAGTTGAAGCCGTTATCGTTACCGTTGACCGCAAAAACCGCAGCATCCGTCTGTCTGTTAAAGCGAAAGACGCCAAAGAAAACCGCGAAGCGCTGAATTCAGTTAACGCCGCTGCAACTGCCAATGCCGGTACTACCAGCCTGGGCGACTTGCTGAAAGCCAAACTGTCCGGCGACCAAGAATAAGGTTGCAGACATGACGAAGTCTGAATTGATGGTTCGCCTCGCAGAAGTGTTTGCCGAAAAAAACGGCAACCAACTGTTGGCTAAAGATGTCGAATACAGTGTAAAAGTCTTGGTTGATACCATGACCCGCTCACTGGCTCGTGGACAACGTATCGAAATCCGCGGCTTCGGCAGTTTCGACTTGAACCACCGCCCTGCCCGTATCGGGCGCAACCCGAAAACCGGCGAACGCGTGGAAGTGCCTGAAAAGCATGTTCCTCACTTCAAACCGGGTAAAGAGTTGCGTGAGCGTGTAGACTTGGCATTGCAAGAAAGTGCTCATTAATACTTAGTAGCAAAACGCCGCAGAAATGCGGCGTTTTTTTGTTTTCGCAAGAAATACCAAAGCCAGCTCTTTTCACGCATGCCTTAATCACACACTATTTCAACTATATTTACTACAATGCTTTTACAAAAAACGCAAGCCGTCTGAAATCATTTATAATAGACCGACTATTCTGTAATGAAAACATCATTCCAACTACCGTCCAAACTATTGCGGATGATGTTTCAACTATCGACAGTAAAGCATAATAAAGGTTACACATGAGCAATAGAGACCAACTATTCACACCACCTCCATTTGAAACCACAGCCCATTGACTTGGTATCAAGCTGCGGCCGAACAACCCAACTTCATCCGCGACGAAGCCCAAGCGCGAGCCATTGAATATTTGGATCGTTTGTGGACCGAGCTGATGATGTTCAAACGCAAACGCAACCGTTTTCTCGGCCGTAGCTTGCGTTCCCCCCAAGTACCTAAAGGACTCTATTTTTATGGCGGCGTAGGACGCGGTAAAAGCTTTTTGATGGATGCTTTTTTCGGCTGCCTCCCTTATCGTCGCAAGCGTCGTGTTCATTTCCATGCCTTTCATGGCCGAAATCCATCAACGCCTTAAAGTCTTGAAAAGCGAAGCCAATCCTTTAAAAGCCGTTGCAACAGAAATTGCCAAAGAAACACGAGTTTTGTGTTTTGACGAGTTTCACGTCAGCGATATTGCCGATGCCATGATTTTGGGTCGCTTGCTGGAAAACCTGTTGAGTGAAGGTGTCGTCTTGGTAGCCACTTCCAACTACGCCCCATCCGAACTCTATCCTCAAGGCCAAAACCGCAGCAGTTTTCTGCCGACCATCGCCCTTATCGAGTCCAACCTGACCGTTTTAAATGTGGATGGCGGCGAAGATTACCGCTTGCGTACGCTGCGTCCTGCCGAAATTTTCTTTGTCCCCAATAATGAAGAAAACGAGCAAAAACTCGCTGCTTTATTTAAAGAAATGAGCGGAATCTCTGAATTAAACCCAGGCATCAGCATTATTCATGGACGGGAAATTCCCCATAAAGCCCAGTCAGAACGCGCCATCTGGTTTGATTTCCGCGCATTATGTTTTGGCCCGCGCTCACAAGCTGACTATCTGTATTTAGCCGAACATTACGAGATGGTTTTCCTTTCAGGATTAGAACGCCTAACCCCTCAAGAAAAAGCAGAAGCACGCCGTCTGACATGGTTAATTGACGTTTTATACGATTTCCGTGTGAAACTGTGCGCCACCAGCGCAGTTGGCGTAAACGATATTTACGTCGAAGGCGATTTTGCCGAAGAATTTACCCGTACAGCCAGCCGTATGATCGAAATGCAATCTGAAGTCTATTTGGAACAACCACACCTGACTTTAAGCAAATAATGCCTTTCCCAAAAAGGGGCGAAATTTGGTAGAATACACTTCCCTCGCCTCTTGGCTACGACAACTTACCTTTCAATAAAAACAAGGACATAACATGGCCATCGAACGTACGATTTCCATCATCAAACCCGATGCAGTAGAAAAAAACGTCATCGGCAAGATTTACAGCCGCTTTGAAGAAAACGGCTTGCGCATTATTGCGGCAAAAATGAAACATCTCTCTGAGCGTGAAGCAAAAGAGTTTTATGCCGTACACAAAGACCGCCCTTTTTATGAAGACTTGGTTAAATTCATGACACGCAATCCTGTCATGATTCAAGTATTGGAAGGTGAAAACGCTGTTGCCAAAAATCGTGAACTGATGGGTGCAACCAATCCTGCCGATGCAGCTCCGGGCACAATCCGTGCCGACTTTGCAGAATCTGTCAGTGTTAATGCCGTACATGGTTCTGACAGTGTTGAAAATGCTGCGATTGAAATTGCTTACTTCTTCAGCCAAAGCGAAATCTGCCCACGCTAAGAATAAAAGCCTGTAGCCGCTTTACGGCCGTCCGATTCATATCGGACGGCAAAACTGCTTTGTATGCCCTACAAATTAAAGGCCGTCTGAAAACCCAAAGGCTTTTAAAGCAAAGCTGCCCAATAAGCCCCTTTGCTTTAAAAGCTTTACTGAGAAACATAAAAATACATGAAAACCAATCTACTGAATTACGATTTAAACGGACTGACGCAACACTTTGCCGAAATGGGTGAAAAACCTTTTCGTGCCAAAGCAAGTAATGCGTTGGATGCATCAAGCCGGGTGCACAAAATTTTGAAGAAATGACTGACTTGGCCAAATCATTGCGCGCCAAGTTGAAATGAACAAGCCACAATCGAAGTGCCTAAATTAATGATGGCACAAGAATCTACTGATGGCACACGCAAATGGTTGCTGGATGTCGGCACGGGCAACGGTGTAGAAACCGTCTTCATTCCCGAAGCCGAACGCGGTACTTTGTGTATCTCTTCCCAAGTCGGTTGCGCATTGGAATGCACCTTCTGCTCTACCGGACGACAAGGTTTCAACCGTAACCTGACTGCCGCTGAAATTATCGGCCAGCTTTGGTGGGCCAATAAAGCCATGGGCGTTACCCCAAAAAACGAACGCGTTATCTCCAACGTGGTGATGATGGGCATGGGCGAACCCATGGCAAACTTTGACAATGTTGTTACTGCCTTGAGCATTATGCTGGATGATCACGGCTACGGCTTGAGCCGCCGCCGCGTGACCGTTTCCACTTCAGGCATGGTTCCACAAATGGACAGACTGCGTGATGCAATGCCTGTTGCTTTGGCTGTATCTTTACACGCATCCAACGATGAAGTGCGCGATCAGATTGTTCCCCTCAACAAAAAATACCCACTTAAAGAATTGATGGCGGCCTGTCAACGTTATCTGGTCAAAGCCCCCCGCGACTTTATTACCTTTGAATACGTTATGCTCGACGGTATCAACGATAAAGCACAACATGCGCGTGAATTGATTGAATTGGTTAAAGACGTACCATGTAAATTCAATCTGATTCCGTTCAATCCTTTCCCAAATTCCGGCTACGAACGTTCTACCAATGAAAATATCCGTGTCTTCCGCGATATTCTGCAACAAGCCGGCTTTGTCGTTACTGTTCGCAAAACCCGCGGCGACGATATCGATGCCGCTTGCGGACAACTGGCCGGACAAGTACAAGATAAAACACGCCGCCAACAAAAATGGCAACAGATTTTGGTCGAACAATAAGGTCAATTATGAAAATCAAGTTCGGATTCGCGTTACTTACCGCACTGACTCTTTCAGCCTGTGCGTCCTCTTCCGGCCCAAGCCCTAAAGAACGTGCCATTCAAGTTTCTAATATCAAAACTCAACTGGCTGTGGAATATATGCGTGGCCAAAACTACCGCCAAGCTACTGAAAGTATCGAAGAGGCGCTTAAGTTCAATTCAAAAAATGACCTTGCTTGGTTGGTACGCGCCGAGATTTATCAGTATTTGAAAGTCAAAGATAAAGCTCAGGAAAGCTTTCTTAAAGCATTGTCTTTAAAACCTGATAGCGCGGAAGTCAACAACAACTACGGTTGGTTCTTGTGCAATCAAATGAATGCACCAGCCGATTCTTTGGCTTATTTTGACAAAGCACTGGCCGACCCAACCTACCCAAGCCCCTTTATTGCCAATATGAATAAAGGCATTTGCAGTGCAAGGTTAGGCCAATACTCTTTAGCCCAAGCCTATTTGGAAAGGTCTTTAGCAGCGAATCCGCAATTCTTCCCTGCTTTCAAAGAACTTGCCCGAACCAAAATGATGGCAGGCAATCTGAACGATGCCGACTATTATTTCCGCCAATACCAAAGCAAAGTTGATGTCCTGCAGGCTGACGATTTGCTTTTAGGCTGGCGTTTGGCTACCGCCTTGGGCAATAAACACGCCGCATACGAATACGAAGCCCAACTTAGGGCAAATTTCCCCTATTCAGACGAACTACAAACTGTCACAACGGGCCACTAAATGGAAAATAACGATAAAATCAACTACGACACACAAGCCGCCAAACATTGGGGGATGAATTACGCAAACACAGAACTGATGCCAAAATCGATATTCAAGATGTTGCTTCACGTTTGAAACTGTCTGCCGAACAAATTGATGCTTTGGAAAAAGGGGAATATTCAGGCTTTCCCGGTTTAGTCTTTGTTTCAGGCTATCTGCGTTCATATGTACGATTTTTGAAAATCGACGAACAAACCATCGCCAAACATTTGCTCTCCATTACTCCGCAACTTGAAGACCATGTATACGCGGTAACACGCAGTGCCAACACCGGCTTAAGCTACCAAGACACTGAAAAGCAAGGTTTCCCAAAATGGATATTGGGGATAGCCGCACTGGCTTTGGCTGTAGGCGGTGTTTACTTTTGGCAAAGCAAATCCAGTTTTGAAAACGAACAGGCAAATATTCAAAACAGCAAAGATGTTGCTGATACGATGAAAACGCCTGCCTTAAAAACGGATAATATTGCCGTTAGCGAAATGACGGAAGACGGTAAAAAAGAAATTACCAATAAGCCTGAAGTGGCTAATGATCAAGCAGCTTCTGAAGCTTCCGCCGTCATACAAGAAGAGAAGCCTGCCGTCAAAGTTGAGAAAGACGAACTTTGGATTAAAGTCCAATACCGAAGCAATCTGATTATTACAGACAAAGATGGAAAAGTAGTATTCAGCCGTATCGTTCCAGCCGGAAGTGAACAACGTCTGAGAGGCGGCGCGCCTTACAATGTTTGGATCGGTATTGCGGCCGGCTCGGAAGCCAATTACGGCGGTACACCTATCGAACCTTTGAAATACCGTGTTGCCGGTGAAAAATCCGCCTCTTTTGTTGCAGGAAAAAACTAAAATGACCACACCTAAACGCCGTCAGACACATCAAGTCAAAATTGACCACCTCATCATCGGCTCCGATGCGCCCGTTCTTGTTCAATCCATGACCAATACGGATACGGCAGATGCCGCAGCAACTGCCCGACAGGTCAAAGAATTGAGCGATGCTGGCTCGGAAATGGTCCGCATCACGGTCAATACTCCTGAAGCGGCTTCCAAAGTAGCCGAAATCCGCAGCCGATTAGACGATATGGGCTACACCACTCCCCTGATTGGTGATTTCCATTTTAATGGCGAACGCTTATTGGCTGAATTTCCTGAGTGCGGCAAAGCCTTGGCCAAATATCGGATTAACCCGGGCAATGTCGGCAAAGGTGCAAAAGGCGATGAAAAATTTGCCTTTATGATTCGTACTGCCGCAGAAAACAATAAAGCCGTACGCATCGGTGTGAACTGGGGTTCGCTTGATCAAAGCCTTGCCAAGCGCATGATGGATGCCAACTTAGCTTCTGCTACACCAAAGCCGCCTGAAGAAATCATGAAAGAGGCTTTGATTGTTTCGGCGCTGGAATCAGCAGAAAAAGCCGTGGCTTTAGGCTTGCCTGAAGACAAAATCATTTTGTCGTGCAAGGTCAGCGCCGTACAAGACTTGATTCAGGTTTACCGCGAATTAGGTAGCCGTTGCCGTTACCCGCTCCATCTCGGTCTGACTGAGGCAGGTATGGGTAGCAAGGGCATTGTGGCCTCCACCGCAGCTTTGGCCGTATTGTTGCAAGAAGGCATCGGCGACACCATTCGAATTTCCCTTACGCCCGAACCCGGCTCCCCACGCACACAAGAAGTCATTGTTGGTCAGGAAATCCTGCAAACCATGGGCTTGCGCTCCTTTACGCCAATGGTTACAGCCTGCCCCGGTTGTGGGCGTACCACCAGTACAGTATTCCAAGAGTTGGCTCAAGACGTACAAAACTATTTACGCCAAAAAATGGCTGTTTGGCGCACTGAATATCCAGGCGTTGAATCATTGAACGTCGCCGTAATGGGTTGCGTGGTAAATGGTCCGGGCGAAAGCAAGCTTGCCGATATCGGTATCAGCCTGCCAGGTACAGGCGAAACACCGGTTGCGCCGGTTTATGTAGACGGCGAACGAAAAGTGACCCTCAAAGGCGACAATATCGCTGCCGAGTTTTTACAAATCGTTGAAGATTATGTCAAAACCAACTACTGCGAAGGTGGCGCAAAACGTAAGCAAAACCGCGTTATTCCGATTCAATCTGCCTAAAACATTTTCAAGATTAAAGAGGCCGTCTGAAAATATGTTGGGCAAACTGGATACTTGGCTGACTGAGCATCCCAAACGCAAGGATTTGCATGGTTGGCGACGCTTTATCGTTGAATTTTGGTTTTTCGGTTTGAAAGAAGCACGAGCCTGCTTATTTGCAGGCTTGTTTTTCATGGCCATGTTTCTTATTCCGAAAACGGGCTGGTTGGGAATTTCTCGCTACGACCTACTGCTGATTTTTGCTATCTCCGTACAAGCAGCCATGCTGTATTTCAAGTTGGAAACTTGGGATGAAGTGAAATCGATTACGCTATTTCACTTGGTGGGCTTTGCTTTAGAGTGGTTCAAAACATCAGGCGATATCCAATCTTGGAGCTATCCGGACGAAGCTTATACCAAAATCGGCGGCGTACCGCTGTTTGCGGGCTTTATGTATGCTGCAGTCGGCAGCTATATCATTCAAGCATGGCGGCTGTTTGACCTCAAAATCAAAAGCCATCCGCCATATTGGTTGGGCACTTTGTGCGCACTGGCGATTTATATCAATTTCTTCACCCATCACTATATCGGCGACTATCGTTGGTATCTCGCTGCTTTTGCTCTCGGCCTATACGCCCGGACAACGGTCTTGTACACGCCCTATGACACCACTCGCAGAATGCCGCTCCTGCTCGCTTTCGTCCTGATTGGATTTTTCATTTGGCTGGCGGAAAATTTGGGAACCCTATTCGGCGTTTGGCGCTATCCAAACCAAATCGGCGCGTGGGCATCAGTACACATCAGCAAATGGAGTTCATGGGCGTTACTGGTGATGATGACTTTTACCATCGTGGCGAATTTAAAACACATCAAACATACCATCAGCGTATCAAAAGATTAGTTATTTAACATTTGAAAAGGCCGTCTGAAACTTTCAGACGGCCTTTAATTTTCAGTAATCAATTAAACAAACTTAAGGCTTTAACAAACACCATAATGACACCATAGCCCAAAGGAATGCAGACCAAAGCCCAGCGCCACCATACGCCGATACCGCCGGCTGATACTTTCTTGCTGATCAGATAGGCATCGGATACAGCGGTTTCATCATCGGGATTGCCGCTATGTGCCGCGACCTTAATGTCTTTCTCGTGATGCTTTTCATGAACCGAACGGACACTCAAATTACACAACAAACCGACAATCAACAAACCTGCCATGATGTACATGGTAATGCTATAAGCTTCAGCAGCTGGAACGCCGCTTTCAATTTGGCTTTGGCGAATATAGTTGACCAACACCGGGCCAATAACGGCCGCAGTTGACCATGCCAGCAAGATCCTGCCGTGGATTGCACCGACTTGATAAGTGCCGAACAAATCCTTCAGATACGCCGGAATCGCTGCGAAACCGCCGCCATACATGGAAATGATGACGCAAAACCCAATAACAAACAAAGCCTTGTTACCGCTCGCGCCAATAGATGGAATGGCGAAATACAACAGCGAGCCAAGCACAAAGAAAATAGTATAAGTATTTTTACGTCCGATTTTGTCGGACACGCTGGACCACAAAAAACGGCCGCCCATATTAAACAAGCTCAACAGACTCACAAAACCCGCCGCCGCACCTGCGCCAATGGCAGCCTGTTTACCGACAGAAGCTTCAGAAAACAGCTCCTGAATCATGACAGAAGCCTGACCCAAAACGCCGATACCCGCCGTCACATTCAAACACAACACCCAAAACAAGAGCCAAAATTGTGGCGTCTTTCATGGCTTCGGAAACATTGACGTGATTGCTGCTGACCAATTTGTTTTTGATTTTCGGCGCAACATAACCTTTAGGTTCTCCAGCCATCGGCAGGGATACGGATGGTAAACGCGCCAAACATCATCAACACCAGATAAAAACAATCCCCAAAACAACAAACGCCTGCGCTACGCCAACCGAAGTTTCACTGGAGAAAAAACTCATCAGCGACACGGATAAAGGCGAGGCCAACATCGCGCCGCCACCAAAACCCATAATCGCCAAACCTGTCGCCATGCCCGGTTTATCAGGAAACCATTTCATCAGTGTCGATACAGGCCCGATATAGCCCAAGCCCAAACCAACCCCGCCAATCACACCGTTGCCCAAATAAAGCAAAAACAGATTGTGCGTATGGACGCCGATCGCCGACACAAAAAAGCCCAAACTAAAGCAGCAGGCTGCAACAAACATCGCCTTACGCGGCCCAACGCGTTCCATCCATGTACCGAACATAGCCGCTGACGCACCCAACATCGCCAAGGCAATACTGAAAATCCAACCAACCGTGGTCAGTTTCCAATCTCCTGCAGCCGACTCAGTGATACCGATAAGTTTGGTCAGCGGCGCATTGAACACGGAATAAGCGTATATCTGCCCGATGGCAAGATGCACGGCCAAAGCGGCGGGCGGTACCAGCCAACGATTAAAGCCAGGTTTGGCAATGGTCGCCTCACGGTCTAGAAATTTCATAAAATCCTCTTGTGTATGTGTGTCAAACGCTGATTCCATATCATGCGGAATCAAAAAATTGTTGACAATATTTTAGCATAATCTCCCGTTTATCCTTTTTTCTGCTCCATGATAATTTTGCGTATCAGACAGAAAAAACATTCATCTAAACCATTTCTTCACGCCCATATCGACAAAAAGGCCGTCTGAAAATTTTTCAGACGGCCTTTTCATTCATATCGTTTTATGCGGCGAAGCGTTTGGCAACTTCATCCCAGTTAACGATTTCCCAGAAACCTTTCAGGTAGTTAGGACGGCTGTTGCGGTAGTCGATATAGTAGGCGTGTTCCCATACGTCGCAAGTCAGCAGCGGAGTGTTTTCAGTAGTCAGCGGAGTACCTGCATTGGAAGTAGAAACCAGATCCAATTCACCGGCAGGCGTTTTCACCAACCATGCCCAACCTGAGCCGAAAGTACCGGCCGCGCAAGCATCGAACGCTTCTTGGAATTTCTCGAAGCTGCCCCATTTGGCATCGATGGCCGCAGCCAATTCGCCGGCAGGTTTGCCTTGGCCTTTAGGGGTAAAGCCCAGCCAGTAGAAAGTATGGTTCCACGTTTGGGCAGCGTTGTTGAACATACCGCCGGAAGATTTTTTCAGGATTTCTTCCAAAGGCATTTCTTCAAACTCAGTGCCTTTGATTTGATTGTTCAAATTGGTGATGTAAGTTTGATGGTGTTTGCCGTAGTGAAACTCCAAAGTTTCTTTGGTCAGATGTGGGGACAATGCGTCCAGTTCATAAGGCAATTGTGGCAGCTTGTGTTCCATTTTTTTATGCTCCTAATTATTGATATTTATATTTTGGTAGTGTGTGTTGTCAAATCGACAACATTGCTATTTTACCTGCTTTAGCCTAAACAAACCAATTGAACTTACACTGCGTTATAATAGTGGATTGCAATTTTTCCAGCCAGAGATGCCCGTCATGAGCAATTATTCCGATATGCCGTCTGAAGACCGTGAAATCAGCGCATTGTCACTGCCGCCACATTCCACAGAAGCGGAGCAATCCGTCTTGGGCGGCCTGATGCTGGAAAAAATTCTGCTTGGGACCGTATTGCCGATGTCGTTTCCGGCGAGGATTTCTACCGCCACGAACACCGCCTGATTTTTTTCGTGCCATTGCCAACCTGATTAACGAAAGCCGCCCTGCCGACGTCATTACCGTTCAAGAAAGTTTGGAACGCAATGAAGAATTGGAAGCTGCAGGCGGATTCAACTATCTGATTACGCTGGCGCAAAACACGCCATCCGCTGCCAATATCCGCCGCTACGCCGAAATTGTGCGCGAACGTTCCATCATGCGCCAGCTTGCCGAAGTCGGCACGGAAATTGCACGCAGCGCATACAATCCGCAAGGGCGCGATGCAGGCCAGCTTTTGGACGAGGCGGAAAACAAAGTATTCCAAATCGCCGAAAGTACCGCCAAATCCAAACAAGGCTTCCTTGAGATGCCCGACCTTTTGAAAAGAAGTGGTCGAGCGCATCGATATGCTTTATTCGCGCGACAATCCTGATGAAGTAACCGGCATATCGACAGGTTTTATCGATCTCGACAAAAAAACATCAGGTCTCCAACCGGGTGATTTGATCATCGTCGCAGGCCGTCCTTCCATGGGTAAAACCGCCTTTTCGATCAATATTGCGGAACACGTTGCCGTAGAGGGCAAACTACCTGTCGCCGTATTCTCTATGGAGATGGGCGGTGCGCAGCTGGTTATGCGTATGCTGGGTTCAGTCGGACGTTTAGACCAAAGCGTTTTAAAAACCGGCAGATTGCAAGACGAACACTGGGGCCGTCTGAACGAAGCGGTCGTTAAACTCTCCGATGCACCCATGTATATCGATGAAACTCCGGGTTTGACCGCGCTCGAACTGCGCGCACGCGCCCGTCGTCTTGCGCGCCAGTTCAACGGCAAATTGGGCTTGATCGTCATCGACTACCTGCAATTGATGTCAGGCTCCGGCCGTTCTGACAACCGCGCTTCCGAGCTTGGCGAAATTTCCCGCTCCCTCAAAGCATTGGCTAAAGAGTTGCAAGTTCCCGTCATTGCCCTGTCGCAGTTGAGCCGTACCGTTGAACAGCGTACCGACAAACGCCCGATGATGTCCGACTTGCGTGAATCCGGCGCAATCGAACAAGATGCCGACTTGATTATGTTCATGTATCGTGATGAATACTACAACTCAGAATCACCCGCAAAAGGCTTGGCGGAATGTATTATCGGCAAACACCGTAACGGTCCAGTCGGGAAAGTATTCCTCACTTGGATGGGTCAATTTACCAAATTTGATAATGCTGCTTATGTTCCAGAATCTATGTTGATGGAAGATTGAGACAGATTGTCTGAAAAACTAACCGAATTTCATATTTCATTAGTCACGCATTACAAAATCGTTTAAAATAAATCTAATAAAAGCAAAAGCATTGCCACAAGCAAATGCAAAAGAGAAAACGTCAGTTACCCAACACATTACTACCAAAAATCACTCATGTATCAGACACAAAAAGGCTTCACCCTAATTGAGTTGCTGATCGTCATTACTATTGCAGCAGTAATGGCCGTCATCGCACTTCCCAATATGAATCAATGGATTGCCTCCAGACGTGCGGCATCGCAAGCAGAGCAAATTGCTAATCTGCTGCGCTTCGCGCGAAATGAGGCCGTCCGTCTCAATCTTCCCGTTTACATCTGCCCGGTCAAAATCAAATCCGATGGCTCGCCCAATAATGGTTGCGATTCCAAATATGCCGGTAATGGTATGTTGGCCTACGCCGATAAAAACGGAGATTCCAACTATAAAAACGATACAGTCGATTTATCCATCCGCTCCATTATTCTTAATGGGGATACCGACAAAGTGGAATACAGCTTCAACTATATCCCTATCGGCAACGACCGTTCTGCTCTTTCTGCTTCAGCTTCAAAAGAAGTCTGGTGGAGATTTCTGCCCAATGGTACATTTGGCCATTCGACTGATGGTAAGAATTATCAATTTTCAGACGGCCACATCAAAATCAGCCTGACAGATAAATCCGCTGCCGATGCTGAAACCAAGAAAGCCCGTGCTACCGTACTTTTAATTAATGGCAATGGGCATGTCGAAATCTGTACTAAAAACGATGAACGCAAAATGTGCGAATACACTTCCAAATAATAACAACGGTATCTTATGAACATTACTAATCCTACTCATCTCAGATCATTTAAAGGCCGTCTGAAAACAAGCTCAACAAGCTTTACTCCAAAACTTCAATCAGGTATGACCCTGATTGAAGTTTTGATTGCCATGTTTGTCCTTGCTATCGGTGTGCTCGCCCTTCTGGCTGTTCAACTGCGTACCGTATCCAACGTGCGCGAGTCTGAAAATCAAACCACAGTCGCCCAAATTACGCAAAATCTGATTGAAGGCATGCTCATTAACCCGACGCTCTCTGAAGAAACCGATACTACAGGCGAAAAAACCTCCCGTTATAAAAAATCCTACGATGCCTATCTAAAACCCGACTCTAAACAAACTGGAAAATTTGAAGCCAAAATGAGAAAAGCCCAACTTGCACAGGCTCAAATTGCACAGTTTAAAACCGATTTAGCCAAAGCCCTTCCCGAAGCCCAAGTGTTCTCAACCATCTGCAAAGATTCTTCCGGTGCAGAGCCGACTTACGAAAATGGGTTTAACGCAAAATGCGATGGCAAAGGCGACACAACCATCGTGAAAGTTTTATGGTTGCAAGATGTCGAAGAAGAAAATAGCGCAAAAAATCTCAATAAATCGGGGCATCACGTTGTCTATACCTACCAATCACGCGTAAGAGACTAACAATGAACAATAAACGCTTACTCAACCATATTCCCAATAAAACCGCCATTCGCGGTTTTAGCATCCTTGAATTTTTGGTTGCCAGCCTGCTCAGCATGATCGTCTTAATGGCTGTCAGCTCCACCTACTTTACTGCACGCGGATTAAACAAATCTGCCAACGCCCGTATCGGTATCCAACAAGATTTGCGCAACGCCGCCAATATGATCGTCCGCGATGCGCGTATGGCAGGCAATTTCGGCTGCTTCAATATGTCGAATTTTCCTGCCTCTGCAGTGATAGAAGACAAAAGCTCGGATGAATATGCCTTGAAAACAGCTGGTGTAAATAAGCTGTTACCAGTTAAAGAAATCAATAAATTAGGCTATGCAGGTTTTGCTCAAACCGGCAAAGCCCTGCTGTTTCAATATGGAATCGACAAAGCAAACCCTGCTGCAAAAAAACTGCCATTATCAGTAGCTGCTCAGGCATTGCAAAGCCTCAAACAGAAATTAAAGATTTAGCTGCGGCAAAATTGGCTTTAAAAATTAACGACTCTGATCAAGACGGCAGTATCGCCATCATGAAACATGAAATGATTGCCTACGCTGTCGGTACGCTTGGCGAAGAGAGCGGTTTGTTCCGTTTCCAATTATCAAATGATGGCTCATGGAGTAATCCGCAGCTGTTGATTAAAGGCATTACAACCATGAATATCCATTATATCTATGCAGAATGTCCTGATTCTGAAAATGCATCTACCAGCGGAGTGAATACAGAATCATTTGATTACAAAAACGCATTGGATATCTCAGCTGAGGCTAAGTCTCCGGCTTCTATCCAAATCGTACTGAATAACGGCAGTATTGACCCATCAAAAGAACAAGACAATAAAGTCGATATCTATAATATTAATGCCACTATCCGCGGAGGAAACGTATGCGCCGACCGATCACTCTAATCAAATCTGACCGGCAGCAGGGCTATGCTTTGTTTATCGTCTTAATGATGATGGTCGTCATCGCCCTGCTCGTGGTTACAGCCACCCAGTCCTACAATACCGAACAGCGTATCAGCACCAATGATGCCGACCGCAAACTGGCAACCACCCTAGCCGAAGCGGCACTGCGTGAAGGTGAAAATCAAATTTTTGATATTGAAGGTAAAAAGACTACTTTTACCGCAAAATGTGAAAAAGGTTTATGTTCCACACCAAACGTAAAATCCAATGGCGATTTTACTGAAGAAGGCAACCCAACCGTAGATGCTTGGAAGCGCAAATGCGACAAAAGCCTGTGTATTGACGCCAATGGTACGGAATATCCTTTAGATAAAAAAAGCGGCATCGCAAACAATCCACGCTACATCATCGAATATTTGGGTAAAACGACAGAGGGTCGAATTACCTATCGCGTTACCGCCAAGGCATGGGGTAAGAATGCCAATACCCAAGTCGTTCTTCAGTCTTACGTTGCCAGCGAATAATATAATGAATACCACCTCTACCAAACAACTAGGTTTTACGCTGGTTGAGATGATGATTGCCGTCGCCATCTTAGCCATCCTGAGCGTCATTGCTATTCCGTCTTACAACCGCTACATTGAACGCGGCTACCAATCACAAGCGCATGCAGAGTTAGTCGCCATCAATTCTGCTTTTAAAAACCAGATGGTTAAAAATCCAAAGTGGAAAACTGATGAGATTAAAACTCAGTTGGATGACTTTATTTCCTCATACAAAGGCCATAAAGATTTGGCAGACAAATACCAATACTCTGCCGAATGATTGATACCAGTACAAGCCGAGCCTATCGTTTGAAAGCCATTCCCACAAAAACTGGCTATACCCTTTCCGTTTGGATGGATAGTTTGGGCAATGCTTACAAATGTACTGATATTGACTCTGCCAAAGATTCCAAAACTACAATGACCAATGGAAAAGGGTGCGAATCGGTTTCCAAAAAGAAATCTTCTTAAACTGACAACCATAAAAAAGCAGTGTCATTTTATCGACACTGCTTTTTTTATTTTACTGTTTCCAATCATCGTCTCGGCGTTGGCGTTTCAACAAAATCCTGACTGCGCCATCATTGCCTTGTCGAGGCTCGACATAAGCCAACACATCAGGATGCTGCATCAACCAGCGGCGCGTCATATTTTTCAAAACCGGTTTATAGCCTGAAGAACCCAAGCCGCTGCCGTGGACAATCTCGCCGCAAACGCCGCGTTTTTTCGTAAACTCAATAAACTCGTTCAATACCTGCTGCGCTTCTTCCTGCGTATAGCCGTGCAAATCCACATCAGCCACGACAGGATAATGGCCGTTTCGCAAACGCATCAAATCATTTTTACCCTGCCCGTTTTTACTGAACGAAGCCGGTGGTTCTTCCCAGCCGCCGCTGCCCACATAAAAATAATCTTCCTGCTCCAAAGTCGCCATTTCTTTAGGTCGCGGCTTGATAGGTGATTTATCACGGGGCTGTTCATAATAGTTGCCGGCATTTTTTAACGGCGCAACCTTACCAACCGCCTTGCTGAAATCCACATCCTCTACCTGCTTTTTAGCCTTCGCTTCGGCTTCCCGCTCCGCGGCTTCCTTTTTCGCCTGTTTGCCCAAAGCCTTCAGCGTTTCTTGAAAGTTTGCCGTCATGGTTTGTCCTTTCCAAAAAATTGATTGCGCACATTATAGCAAACCTGGCTACAAGGCCGTCTGAAAGACTCTTATCATCGCTTCTTGTTTAGGGTATAGTATTATCGCCTTGTCAGTCTTATAAAAGAGAGAAAATATGTTTAAACGCCCGGAAGAAATCATCGTCTTGATACTTGCCCTATTGTGGGTCGGACTCAGCTACTACATTGCCGCCATCCTGATTTCAGATGCCTACACCATTCTCCTGATTACCGTACTGACTTTCGTTTGGGCAGCCATCTGTTTCCTTTTATGGCAACGCAACTTAAGCCGTCATATTTGGCCGCTGTTCCTCGGCAGCCTGGTTGCCTGCTGGTGGCCATACTTCACTTGGCTTGCAAGCGACGTTCCTGAAGGTACATGGTATTCAGGCTGGACATTCAAATCCATTATCGCCCTGATTCCCGTTGTTGCCGCTTATATCTTTAAGTGGAAACAAAGCCGGAAAAACAAAATTTCCAATACCCTTGCCTGATACCTCGCGCCGTCTTTTTCAGACGGCGTTTTCCATATCTGACATAACGCTCAGACTGTCAACAATCCCAATAAAATGCTATACTCTTCACACGATTTAACACCCTAAAACAGGCCGTCTGAAAGACTTATCAAGATGATCAGCAAACAAGAATACCAAGCCCAAGCCGCACAAGGTTACAACCGCATTCCACTCGTTCAAGAGCTGCTTGCCGACTTGGACACACCGCTCTCAATCTACCTCAAACTTGCCAACAAGCCTTTCACTTACCTGCTCGAATCCGTTGTCGGTGGCGAACGCTTCGGCCGCTATTCCTTTATCGGCCTGCCTTGCAGCCACTATCTCAAAACCAGCGGCAAACATGTCGATGTGTATCAAAACGGCGAAATCGTCGAACAACACGACGGCAATCCACTGCCCTTTATCGAAGCCTTCCACAACCGCTTCAAAACGCCCGAAATCCCAAGCCTGCCGCGCTTTACCGGCGGCCTGGTCGGCTATTTCGGTTATGAAACCATCTACAATTTCGAACATTTTGCCCACCGCCTGAAACATACGGCCAAAGCCGATCCCCTCGGCACGCCTGACATCCTCCTGATGCTCTCGCAAGAGCTTGCCGTAGTGGATAACCTAAGCGGCAAAATCTACCTGATTGTTTACGCCGATCCCTCTCAAGCCAACGGCTACGAACGCGCGCGCGAACGTCTTGAAGACATCCGTACCCAGTTACGCCAAAGTTGCGCCATCCCGCTTTCCCTCGGCAGCAAGCAAACCCAAGCAGTCAGCGAATTTGGAGAAGAATCTTTCAAAGCCTGCGTCAACAAAATCAAAGACTACATCTTTGCAGGCGACTGTATGCAGGTTGTTCCCAGCCAACGCATGATCATGGAATTTACCGACAATCCGCTTGCCCTCTACCGCGCCCTGCGTACGCTGAACCCATCGCCATACATGTTCTACTACGATTTCGGCGATTTCCATATTGTCGGCTCTTCGCCCGAAATCCTCGTCCGCCGCGAACGCGACGATGTCATCGTCCGCCCTATCGCCGGCACACGCCTGCGCGGCAAAACACCAGCAGAAGACCTCGCCAACGAACAAGACCTGCTGAGTGATGCCAAAGAGATTGCCGAACACGTCATGTTGATTGACTTAGGACGCAACGACGTCGGCCGCATCAGTAAAACGGGCGAAGTCAAAGTTACCGACAAAATGGTAATTGAAAAATATTCCCATGTGATGCACATCGTCTCCAACGTCGAAGGCCGTCTGAAAGACGGTATGACCAACATGGACATCCTCGCCGCCACCTTCCCGGCAGGCACACTTTCCGGCGCACCCAAAGTCCGCGCCATGGAAATCATCGAAGAAGTCGAACCGAGCAAACGCGGCATCTACGGCGGCGCAGTCGGCGTATGGAGTTTCAACAACGACATGGACTTGGCCATTGCCATCCGTACTGCCGTGATTAAAAACAATACCCTCTTCGTCCAAAGCGGCGCAGGCGTAGTTGCCGACTCCGACCCAACCTCCGAATGGCAGGAAACCCAAAACAAAGCCCGCGCAGTAATACGCGCAGCGCAAATGGTGCAGGAAGGGCTGGATAAATAATTTTCAGACGGCCTGCGCTCTGAAATGACTAAACAACAAGATTATGATATTAAACGAAAAACAACTAAAATCCATCAGCAAATTCCTCAGCTTTATCTTACGCCATCATCCCGAGCAAATCGGCATTACTTTGGATAAAGACGGCTGGGTGGATATTGATACCCTGCTGACGCAGGCAAACCATCCCGAGCGCGGCTTTACGGGCAATCCGCTGACCTACGAAGTATTGTTGGAAGTGGTCGAAAACAACGATAAAAAACGGTTTACCCTTTCCGAAGACGGCAAACGCATCCGCGCTGCGCAAGGTCATTCGACGGCACAAGTTCAGGTCGAACACAAAGTGGCGACGCCTCCTCAGATTTTGTATCACGGTACGGCTGAACGCTCTGTTCCGTCTATTTTGGAACAAGGCCTGCATTCTGCCTCGCGCCATTTTGTCCATCTGTCTGCCGATGCCGAAACAGCCGTCAAAGTCGGCTCCCGACACGGCAAGCCGGTTGTATTGACCATCGACACTGTCGCCATGCTTGCGGCAGGACATCAATTTTATTTGGCGGACAACGGCGTATGGTTAACTGAAAACGTTCCGCCGCAATTTATCGGCAAACTTTAAAACATCAGGCCGTCTGAAGCCGTAAAACCATGTTCAGACGGCCTGCAAACACCCTACCCAATTTCTTCATAAAGCGATTATCCATGAACACATCCCCCATCCTCCCTCCTGCTATGCTCGGCATTCTTGGCGGCGGACAATTAGGCAGAATGTTTACTGTTGCTGCCAAAACCATGGGCTACAAAGTAACCGTACTCGATCCCGACCCGAATGCGCCGGCGGCGGAATTTGCCGACCGCCATTTGTGCGCGCCGTTTGATGATAAAGCAGCTTTGGAAGAATTGGCAAAATGCGCGGCGGTTACGACCGAGTTTGAAAACGTCAATGCCGACGCGATGCGTTTTCTCGCCAAACATACCAACGTTTCCCCCAGCGGCGACTGCGTTGCCATCGCGCAAAACCGCATTCAGGAAAAGGCATGGATACGCAAAGCAGGCCTGCAAACCGCGCCGTATCAAGCGGTTTGCAAAGCCGAAGACATCACTGAAGAAAGCGTACAATTTCTGCCCGGCATCCTGAAAACCGCTACTTTGGGCTACGACGGCAAAGGCCAAATCCGCGTAAAAACATTGGATGAACTCAAAGCCGCGTTTGCCGAACATGGCGGCGTGGATTGCGTTTTAGAGAAAATGGTGGACTTGCGCGGCGAGATTTCCGTTATCGTATGCCGTCTGAACAATGACAACGTGCAAACTTTCGACCCTGCCGAAAACATTCACGAAAACGGTATCCTCGCCTACTCCATCGTCCCGGCCCGACTGAGTGCCGACATTCAGCAACAGGCGCGACAAATGGCGCAGCGTTTGGCCGATGAATTGAAACTACGTCGGCGTATTGGCGGTAGAAATGTTTGTTGTCGGCGATACACATGAATTGGTCGTTAACGAAATCGCGCCACGTCCGCACAATTCCGGCCACCACACCATTGACGCCTGCGCGGCAGACCAATTCCAGCAACAGGTCCGCCTAATGTGCAACCTGCCTCCGGCTGACACCAAATTGCTGAGTTCTTGCTGTATGGCGAATATTTTGGGCGACGTTTGGAAGGAAGACGGCGGTGAACCAGAATGGCTGCCGCTGCAAAGCAACCCGAATGCCCATCTGCATCTTTACGGCAAAAAAGCCGCGCGCAAAGGCCGAAAAATGGGCCACTTTACCGTCTTGGCCAACGATGCGGACAATGCGTTCCAAACCGCACAAACCTTACATCAAAGCCTGTAACCTTACCCACTTTTTCAGACGGCCTTTGATTGCCAAAGGCCGTCTGAAATCAATTTTTCCGACCATCCGCCATGAGCCTTCTGACCATCCTCCGTCCGGCAACCGAAAAAGACTGCCAAGCCATACACAATGCCCATCTGCACGCCGTTCAATACGCCTGCATTCGCAGTTACGATGAAACCATTATGCACACATGGGAAAGTCTGCTCGACATCAACAGCTATTTGGAAACCATCTCTGATAAAAACAAAGCCTTGTGGGTGGTCGAATACAAAGGGCTGATTCAAGGTTTCTTCCAAGTCGATTTCAAAGAAGCGCAACTGGACGCCTTATACGTCCATCCGCTCTTCCACAATCTCGGCTTGGGTACGGCACTGCTCAGCCGCGCCGAAGAAATGGCACGAAATGCAGGCCTCAGCTTTCTCAAACTGTATGCCTCGCTCAATTCCGTGCCTTTCTATCGCCTCAATCGTTATGAATCGCTCGGTACTGCCGTGTTGCAGCTAAATAAAACCGTCCGCGTCGAATGCGAATTGATGCGCAAATACCTGTAATTTTCTCCTTCTACCGTTGCTTTTTGAAAGAAACCGATGTCCCGAATTGCCGCCCTGCCCGACCATCTTGTCAACCAAATCGCCGCCGGCGAAGTGGTCGAACGCCCTGCCAACGCCTTAAAAGAAATCGTTGAAAACAGTATCGATGCAGGCGCGACAGCGATTGATGTCGAGCTGGCAGGCGGCGGCATCCGCCTGATTCGCGTCAGCGACAACGGCAGCGGTATCCACCCAGACGACATCGAGCTTGCGCTCCACCGCCACGCCACCAGCAAAATCAAAACCCTAAACGATTTGGAACACGTTGCCAGCATGGGCTTTCGCGGCGAAGGTTTGGCCAGTATCGCCTCCGTCAGCCGCCTGACCCTGACCAGCCGTCAAGAAGACAGTTCGCACGCGACACAAGTCAAAGCCGAAGACGGCAAACTCAGCAGCCCTACGGCAGCCGCCCACCCCGTCGGCACCACCATCGAAGCCGCCGAACTCTTCTTCAATACACCGGCGCGGCGCAAGTTCCTCAAATCTGAAAACACCGAATACGCCCACTGCGCCACTATGCTCGAACGCCTTGCACTGGCGCATCCGCACATTGCCTTCTCACTCAAACGCGACGGCAAACAAGTATTCAAACTTCCTGCCCAAAGCCTGCATGAACGTATTGCCGCCATTGTCGGCGATGATTTTCAGACGGCCTCATTGGAAATTGACAGCGGCAATGGTGCGCTGCGGCTCTATGGCGCGATTGCCAAGCCGACTTTTGCCAAAGGAAAAACCGACAAACAATACTGCTTCGTCAACCATCGTTTTGTCCGCGACAAAGTCATGCTCCATGCCGTCAAGCAGGCATACCGCGACGTATTGCACAACGCGCTGACGCCTGCTTTCGTCCTCTTCCTCAACCTGCCGCCCGAAGCCGTGGATGTCAACGTCCACCCGACCAAAACCGAAATCCGCTTCCGCGACAGCCAGCAAGTACACCAACTCGTGTTCCACACGCTCAACAAAGCCCTTGCCGACACGCGCGCCGACTTGACCGAAAGCGTCAGCAACGCAGGCGAAGTGTTGCATGACATTACCGGCGTTGTCTCCACCCCAATGCCGTCTGAAAACGACAGCGAAAATCTGTTTGATAGCGCATCAAACTACCCGACAGGCAACAAACCCGATACACGCAATGCCTTTGGTTCATCAGGCAAAACCGCACCCATGCCTTACCAAGCCGCGCGTGCGCCGCAACAACGCAGCCTGTCTCTGCGCGAAAGCCGCGCAGCCATGAATACTTACGCCGAGCTTTACAAAAAAACCGACGACATCGACCTTGAGTTGAGCCAATTCGAGCAGGCACGTTTCGGCAATATGCCGTCTGAAATGCCTACCCCAAAAACAGATACGCCGCTTTCAGACGGCCTTCCCTCCCAATCCGAACTGCCGCCGCTCGGCTTTGCTATTGCCCAATTATTAGGCATCTACATCCTTGCCCAAGCCGAAGACAGCCTGTTGCTCATCGATATGCACGCTGCCGCCGAACGCGTCAACTACGAGAAAATGAAACGCCAACGTCAGGAAAACGGCAACCTGCAAAGCCAGCGCCTGCTTATTCCCGTAACCTTTGCCGCGTCCCACGAAGAATGCGCCGCCCTTGCCGATCATGCCGAAACGCTGGCAGGCTTTGGTCTAGAATTGTCTGACATGGGCGGCAATACCCTTGCCGTCCGCGCAGTTCCCGCCATGCTCGGTAAAGCCGACGTTGTTTCACTGGCCAAAGACGTATTGGGCGAACTCGCCCAAGTCGGCAGCAGCCAAACCATCGAGGAACACGAAAACCACATCCTCGCCACCATGTCCTGCCACGGCTCAGTCCGCGCCGGCCGCCAGCTTACCCTGCCGGAAATGAATGCGCTCCTGCGCGATATGGAAAACACGCCGCGCAGCAACCAGTGCAACCACGGCCGTCCGACTTGGGTCAAACTGACTTTAAAAGAATTGGATGCGTTGTTTTTACGCGGACAGTAACGCCGATAAAAAGGCCGTCTGAAAATGTTTTCAGACGGCCTTTTAACTTATTTGCCCTTAACGAATATCCATAGGCGCAAACGATTTCACGGTTTCATCGATTGCTTTAACACGGGTCAGGAAGTCTTCCAATTGCGCAAGCGGCAATGCGCTTGGGCCATCGCATTTGGCTTGGTCGGGATTGGCATGGGATTCGAGGAACAAACCGGCCAATCGGGTTGCCATACCGGCAAGTGCCAAGTCCAATACTTGGGCGCGACGTCCGCCTGATGCAGCGGCACCGGATTCGCGCGTTTGCAGGGAATGGGTTACATCAAAAATCACAGGCAGATTGTTGCAGGTCTTTTTCATCACCCCAAAGCCGAGCATATCGACCACCAAATTGTCGTAGCCGAAGTTTGCGCCGCGTTCGCACAAAATGATTTGCTCGTTGCCTGCTTCTTGGAATTTCTCGACGATGTTTTTCATTTGAGACGGGCTGAGGAATTGCGGTTTTTTAATGTTGATGACATTGCCGGTTTTCGCCATTGCCACCACCAAATCGGTTTGGCGCGCCAAGAAGGCAGGCAGCTGGATGACATCGCAGACTTCTGCAACCGGCTGGCATTGGTAAGGCTCGTGAACATCGGTAATCACGGGAACGTTAAACTCGCGTTTTACCGCTTGAAAAATCTTCATGCCTTCGTCCAGACCCACACCGCGGAAAGAGTGGATGGAAGAGCGGTTTGCCTTGTCGAAAGAGGCTTTGAACACGTAAGGGATGCCGAGCTTATCGGTTACTTTAACGTATTGCTCACAGGCTTTCAGCGTAGAGTCGAGGTCTTCAAGGACATTGATGCCGCCGAAAAGGGTAAAGGGCGCATCGTTGCTGACGGTGATGTTGTTGATTTGGATATTCACGGCAAAGCCTTTCAGATAAGTTGAATTTGGGAAACAGGCCGTCTGAACGTTTCAGACGGCCTTTGTTTGAATATTACAACACGGTGTGCGGCGGCTCATAAGAAATCACGTCGCGGATTTTATTGTTCTCATCGACGAGGACGACTTTCGGCTCATGCGCTGCAATTTCGGGTTCGGACAACATAACGTAAGACATGATAATTACGATGTCGCCTTTTTGAACCAAACGCGCGGCCGCACCATTGAGGCAAACGACACCGCTGCCGCGTTCGCCGGGGATGGTGTAGGTTTCAAGGCGTTCGCCGTTGTTATTGTTGACGATGGCGACTTTTTCGTTAACGCAAATACCTGCCGCATCCAGCAGGTCTTGGTCAATGGTAATGCTGCCGACGTAGTTGAGGTCGGCTTCGGTAACGGTGGCACGGTGGATTTTGCCGCCGAGCATGGTACGGAACATGGGTTTCCTTTTTGATTGTGGGTTGATTTGCGGTTTTAACTTCCGGGAAGTTAAAACCGCTGTTTGTGTGATTGAGGATTAGTTATTGGGAAAGTCTGCTTCGTCAAACTCAGGTTCCGGGTCGCTTTGAAGGACTTTTCCGTTTAATTTCAACTCGCTGTTTTGCAAAGTCAAATGGGTTTTGACATTATTGTCTTCTAAGGTCAGATATTTCTCGCTTGCCATGCTTTTGATGGTGCTGTCTACCATCAGGCGCAAGGTCTCGTTGATATCGTCAATACTGGCGCGGCCTGCGGCTTCATCTTCGGCATTGACGCTAAACAGGCTGCTTGCTTGTTTGACGGCGAGCTGCTCCAACAATTTTTGCGGTACGCTCATGTTGAAGTCGGCTTCGGTTTTCTTCAGCATATCGCCCAAATTATTGAGGTCTTTGGCTGCCAAACCTTTAAACGCGAGCTTGCCGCTGACATCGACATCGCCATGAGGCATGGTGAATTTGAAGGTTTTGACGTTTAAAACCGGATTATTGGTAAACAGGCCTGAAGCCTCGTTTTTGGCCGTCTGAATCAAGGAAGCCTGAATTTCTTCTTCGCTCATTTTCTTCACGGACACTTCGGCAATTTTGTTTTTCAATGCCAGAAGTGATGCGGCATCCAAATGCTCGGCAGCGACATTGATGTCCAGAGGGCCGTATTTGTCTTCGCCATAGGTCAGGCTTTCAAATTGGAAGCGGCCTTCGCTGTTGATGAATTTATCGACTTCGCCGGTTTGTGTATCGAAACGCAGTTTGCTGACTTCGATTTTAGACGGAGCAATCGTGCCGGTCGGATTGATGAATGCACCGATTTGCAGATTGGTCACAAGGTTGACCAGTTCGTTCAACTTAACGTTGTAATCGATGTTTTCTTTCCATTGCAGCAGGAATTTATCCAGCGTAATGTTGCTCTTGCCCAAAGAAAGCTTGGTCAGGCCGTCTTCCGTTTCGGATTGGAAGCGCAGGTTTTCCAAAGACACATCGCCTTTGTCGGCCAATTTGACTTGTAAAGACGGCGCAAGGTAATCGTGGCGATAGCTTTTGAAGCCTTGGCTGTAATCGGTATTGCCGCCAAAGCCTTTCCAGTTGAGCTTGATACCGGAAAGCTCTTCATAGTCGAAGGCGGGGATATTGAGGCTGAGTTTGCCGTCGCCGGAAAGGTAAACCGTATTGGTCATGGTCAACGGCGTTTGCTGGCCGAAGAAGCGGTCCAAAACTTTTTTTGTTTCCGGATGGTATTGGAACTCGGTTTCCACGTGTGCACGCGTGCCGAAACCGCCGGCAAACGGGCCGTGGGTTACGTGGTTGATGACCGTAATCGGCTCTTGCAGGACGGTTTTCAAATTGTCCGGCAGGTATTTTTGCGTATTTTGAAGCAGGGTCGGCTTGAGGCGGATGACGGTCGTCTCGGTTGAACTGAACCAGCCGCGATCGTATTGGTGGGACTCAACGGTCAGGAAACCGGACTCCTGCAACAGCTTTTGTTGCTCGGTCAGGCTTTCTTCCGCTTTGACACCAAGATAATAAGGCGTGCCGAGCGCAGCGGCGACAACGACGGCGGCAGTCGGGATAAGATACTTTTTCATCACTTCAAACAGATTAGGTTCAAAGCGTAAAGCATAGCATTTTTTAGCTGTTTTGTCTTATCCGCCGTTTCAGACGGCCTTTAGGTAAAGATTGTGATATTATGCAAACATAAACGATTTTTACACTTTTGGCAGGCCTTACCCTGTCTGCCAAAATGTCATTAAAGGTTTGCAAATGCTTTTATTTATCGACAATTACGACAGCTTCACCTACAACATCGTCCAATACTTTGCCGAATTGGGGCAGGAAGTTTTGGTACGCTGCAACGATGAAATCACCATCGAAGAAATCGAAGCCCTGAAACCGCAATATCTGGTCATCGGCCCGGGCCCTTGTTCCCCTAAAGAAGCAGGCATTTCTGTTGCGGCCATGCAGCACTTTGCCGGCAGGCTGCCCGTCATGGGCGTGTGCCTCGGCCATCAAACCATGGGCGAAGCGTTCGGCGGCAATGTCGTGCGCGCGCAAACGATGATGCACGGCAAAGTCTCCCCCGTTTTCCATCACGGCACAGGCATGTTTAAAGACCTGCCCAATCCGGTCAACTGCACGCGCTACCACAGCCTGGCCATCGACCGCGCCACCCTGCCCGACTGCCTCGAAATTACCGCATGGACGGAAGACGGCGAAATCATGGGCGTACGCCACAAAGAATATGCCGTCGAAGGCGTACAGTTCCACCCCGAAGCCCTGCTGACCGAACACGGCCACGATATGCTGAAAAACTTCTTGGAAGAATTCAAAGACTATCGTCCGCAAAAATCTTAATGAAAGGCCGTCTGAAAGGTGTTTGACAGTGTTCAAACCGCATTTTCAGACGGCCTGAATCACATCGGACACGAACAAAGGAAAAATCATGATTACCCCTCAACAAGCGATTGAACGCCTCATCAGCAACAACGAACTTTTCTACGATGAAATGACCGACCTCATGCGCCAAATCATGAGCGGCCAAGTTCCGCCCGAGCAAATCGCCGCCATTCTGACCGGCCTGCGGATTAAAGTTGAAACCGTTTCCGAGATTACCGCCGCAGCCAGCGTGATGCGCGAATTTGCCACCAAAGTACCGCTGGAAAACGCCGATGATTTGGTCGATATTGTCGGCACGGGCGGCGACGGTGCCAAAACTTTCAATATTTCCACGACTTCCATGTTTGTCGCGGCTGCGGCAGGCGCGACAAGTCGCCAAACACGGCGGCCGCTCCGTTTCTTCATCGAGCGGCGCTGCCGATGTCATGGAACAAATGGGCGCCAACCTCAACCTCAACCCCGAACAGGTTGCCCAAAGCATTCAGCAAACCGGCATCGGCTTTATGTTCGCGCCCAACCATCACAGCGCCATGCGCTATGTCGCCCCTGTCCGCCGTTCGCTCGGCTTCCGCAGCATCTTCAATATCTTGGGCCCGCTGACCAATCCTGCCGGCGCGGCAAACCAACTCTTGGGCGTGTTCCACATCGACTTGTGCGGCATTCTTTCCCGCGTATTGCAACAGCTTGGTTCCAAGCATGTTTTGGTTGTGTGCGGCGAAGGCGGTTTGGATGAAATCACGCTGACCGGCAAAACCCGCGTTGCCGAACTGAAAGACGGCAAAATCACCGAATACGACATCAGCCCAGCCGATTTCGGCATGGAAATCCGCCGCAATTTGGACGAAATCAAAGTCGAAAACGCGCAAGAATCCCTGCAAAAAATGAACGAAGTGCTGGATGGCAAAGTCGGTGCCGCACGCGACATCGTCGTCCTCAATGCAGCCGCCGCGCTCTACGCAGGAAATGTGGTCGCATCGCTGGCGGACGGTGTCAAAGCCGCGCAAGAAGCCATCGACTCCGGCAAAGCCAAAGCCAAAAAAGACGAGTTTATCGAATTTGGCAAACAGTTTGCCTAAACTTTAAAACCATAAACAAAGGCCGTCTGAAAAAAATCTTTCAGACGGCCTTTTTATTCTTTAAATATTAAAAATTTGCTTTTTAATATCATTAATCAAGCCTTCAGCTTTTTTTCTTTGGCTTCTTCAGCCAAGTGTGCTACTTTCTCTTTGGCTTCATCGGCTAAAGCAGTTGCTTTTTCTTTAGCTTCTTCAAACAATTGCGAACCTTTTGCTTTACCTTCTTCTAAAGCGTCACTGGCTTTGCTTTCAATATCTGATGCTGCTTCTTTTACTTTGCCAACGCCTTGCTGAACCAAGCCTTCAGCTTCAAGTTTAGCATTGCTGGATACATCGCCAGCCACTTCTTTTACTTTACCGCTGATTTTATCTAATTCGCCGCTCATGGTCATACTCCTGGATTAAATATTGATAGGATGAGTGCTACATCACCTTATATCGGGGACTTCGCTTCAACTTTAAAGGCCGTCTGAAAGCCAAAACATGACAAAACGAGTTAAGTCAGGTTAATCCATCTGTTTCAATATCGCTTCGGCTACTGCCTCGCCTATCATCTTACTGCCGAACTCATTGAAATGAAGCCCGTCGCACAGCATCACATCGGTCAAATCCTGCTCAAACATCAGACTGTATAAATCATTGACAGCAAAACCATATTGCCTTGCCAAATCCTCCGCTACACGGTTATAGGCCTTCAAATCAGCCAGATAACGGCGCGAGGGTTTGACGATATTGTGTACGCTTTCCAAAAACGGCGTACTGCTCGCCCAAATAATTTTTGCCCCTGTCTGTTTCAGATAATCGAAAATTTGGATCAGGTTGTTGCAGTAGGTTTCTATATCGGCCACCGGCTCATTACAGCCTTGATTGTAGCGGATGTCGTGCAAACCACAGTTGATGTGGATAATGTCTCCCGCAGTCGCGCCTTCTGTCCATTGCACGATATGCTCTAACACATCATGCGACGAACGGCAGTTTTCCGATGGAGAAACAATATCCGCCTCAGGCAAAGCGGCGCGCGTGTAAGGCTCCGAAGCAAGCCGAACGGAATCGCCGATTAAGTAAACGGTCATTTTTGTTCTCCTCCCTTTATTTGAACCAACAGCAAGGCCGTCTGAAATATCACTTATATTATTATAAGAGTGCTATTTCAGACGGCCTTAACTTCAATCAAAGTTCTATCGTTAAATCATCAAATTAACGCTGACTGTTTTTATAAAAATCAATTAATTGCTTGGCCTGCAACATGGGCAGGCCAAAACGGTCACTCACGGCTTTCAAATCCTTCCATTCCTGACCGGTCAGATTCTGCCCAACCCATTTGAGGTTTTCCGGATTGCTTTTGATTTTCTCAAAATACGCCTGCTTGCGTTTCCAGTTACGCGACCACACCAGCAACATGGTAAAAATACATAAAACAATCAATACAATATTGGTAAACAACATCATGTCCATACGACATACTCCCGCTTGGGTCTCAAAATCAGAAAATATGATTAAAGGCCGTCTGAAAAAAAACAATGTTTCAGACGGCCTTAGCGTGACGCTCAACGTTGCATTTCCAGCATTAATGCCTGACAAGCGGATTCGTTTTCCAAAGCACAAGATTCGCTCAGTTGGTTTAAACGGCTGTCGCGGTCTGATGTATTGCCTTGCGCCATCTCTGCTTTAGTTTCTTCAAGATTGGTACAAGCATTTTCATAACCACCTTTACAGGCTCGTTCGTAGAGTTTGACCGCTGCGGCATAATCCATGCCCAAACCGCTGGACGGATTGAGATACAGATTACCCAAAACATTGCAGCCGCGCATATTGCCGCCATCGCAGGCTTTTTTCAGAAACGGATACGCATGAGCAGGCGCTTCAAGATAATCGCGCGTCCAAATGGCCGCAGTGACGCAACTTTCCAGGTCGTTCCGATTGCATTCCCGTATCAGCTTATCGTGCTGCTTCTCGCTGTAATCCTCAGCCTGCACGCTAAACGCAGTGACAATCAATGCCAAGCCAAACAATAAACGAAGTGTTTTCATCTGATTATTCCTTCAAAAATATACTTTGATGACAGGCCGTCTGAAAAAACAATGTTTCAGACGGCCTTTATATTATCACTCAATATTCACCCGTTTCAGGCGCAAGGCATTGCTCAACACGGAAACCGAGCTTGCCGCCATTGCCGCACCTGCGATAACGGGATTTAAAAAGCCGAGTGCGGCGAGCGGAATACCCAAAATATTGTAGAAGAAGGCGAAAAACAGGTTTTGCTTGATGTTTTTCAAAGTGGCTTGCGACACCAGCAGAGCATTGGCGAGTTGGTTGACCGAATGCTGCATCAGCGTGGCGGATGCGGTATGTTCGGCAACATCCGCACCGCCCTTCATGGCGAAGCTGACGTTGGCGGCGGCGAGCGCAGGCGCGTCGTTGATGCCGTCGCCGACCATCGCCACGGTTTTGCCGGCGGCTTTGAGTTTCTGCACTTCGGCGGCTTTGTCGCGCGGACTCATATTACCGAAGGCGTGTGCGATATCCAGTTGTTTGGCGACGTATTCGACCGTGCCTTGGTTGTCGCCGCTCATAATATAGACATCGATATTGTGTTTTTTCAGACGGCCTATGGCTTCGGCGGTATCGGCTTTCAACGCGTCGGCAAGTGCAAATGCGCCGATAGGTTTGTTATCGACTGAGACTGCAACAATGCTTGCAATGTCCCAAACGCCGTCTGAAAACTTCGGCAAGGTCAGTTCGGCAAATTCGGCTTTGCCTGCTTTCACCAAACCCACGCCTTCCACTTCGGCGGTAATGCCTGCGCCGACAACGGTTTGCGCGTTTTGTGCGGTAGGAATCTCCAAACCGCGCGCTTGGGCAGCGGAAACGATGGCTCGGGCGAGCGGGTGGGCGGCGTTTTGTTCGACGGCGGCGGCGATGCGGTACAAAGCGTCTTCGTCAAAGCCGCTGTCGGGAACGCAATAGACGGCGGCAACCTGCGGTTTGCCTTCGGTCAGCGTGCCGGTTTTGTCCAACACGACAGCATCGACGTGGGCGGCTTCTTCCATTGCCGCCGCGTCTTTGAACCAAATGCCGTGTTTCACTGCTTTGCCCATACCGACCATAATCGCGGCGGGCGTTGCCAGACCGAGCGCGCACGGACAGGCAATCACCAAAACGGCAACAGCGTGCATCAGCGCGACCGTCCAATCGCCCTTTAAGCAGCCAAGTGGCGATAAAAGTCAAAGCGCGATGCCCACGACAGCTGGCACAAACACCGCCGCCGCTTTATCGGCCACGCGCGCAATCGGTGCTTTACTGCCTTGTGCTTCAGAGAGCGCGTTCATCATGTCGCCGAGCAGGGTTTGGCTGCCGAGCTGAGTGGCGCGGTACACCACGCTGCCTTCGGTCATCAGCGCGCCCGCCAACACTTTGCCGCCCGCCTTTTTCTCTTCGGGGTTGGATTCGCCGGTGAGGTGGCTCTCGTCCGCCCAACCGCTGCCGCTTTCAATGATGCCGTCGGCAGCAATGCGTTCACCGTGGTTGGCGCGGATAAGGTCGCCGATTTGTACTTGGTCGATGGGAAGCTGTTGCCATTCGCCGTTGCGTTGTACGTTGACTTGGGTTGGCGTGAGTTTCAGCAGCAAGCCCAAGCTGTTCAGGCTGGATTTTTTGGTGCGGTGTTCCAAAAATTTGCCCAGCGACACAAAACCGATCACCATCACGCCCGCTTCAAAATACACATGATAATACGCATGCTCCATACCGTGCGCCGCGTGCGGGCTGAAAAAAAACGTATAAATGGGATAAAACAGCATATAGACGGAATACAGATAAATCGATACCGTACCGATGGTAACCAGCACGTCCATATTCGCCAGTCCGCCTTTAATGCTCGCCCACGCGCTTTTGTAAAACGGGATTGCCAGCCAAAGCTGTACCACGCTCGCCAGCGCAAACTGCCATACCGGCGGAATCATCCAATCGTGCCGCCCGATCATCATGCCTGCCATGCCGATAAGGAACGGGATATTGATGGCCAGCAAAAGCCACAGCCGCCAGCCGATATAATGTTCTGCTTCAGGTTGCGGCAATGTATCTTCCGTCTTTCCTTCGCGCCGTAACCGGTTTTCTCAATGATTTTGGCAATGTCAGCTGCGGAGGTTTTGCTGTCGTCAAACGTAACCTGCGCTTCCTCGCTGGCAAAGTTCACCCCTGCCGATTCGACAAAATCTTTTTTGTTCAACACTTTTTCAATACGCGAAGCGCAGGCCTGACAGGTCATGCCTTCGATTTGAAAACGGACTTTTTGTTGCATGGCAAAGCCTCCTATTGATTGTTTGGCGCGTGTTTTTTTGTGTTTATGTATTATCAAACGAAAACGACATAATGGCAAAAAGTAAGTTATCAAGAGACAAAGGCCGTCTGAAACATTTCAGACGGCCAAAGATTCTTACATATCTCTCACTTGGGGTCCAATTAATAGATATATTATGGCAACAATGGTAATCCCAATTCTTTCAAAAAAATGCATTATGTTTTTTTCCGTAGCCTCTTTAATTTTTAAATCCAAATCCATCAAAATGCTATGATTAGCAACTAAATCAATTTCTTCCTCAGTAGGCGTATTGTTAACATAGCGGGCAATATTCAGATTGTAGCCGTTATCCTCAATTTCCTGCATAGATACACGGCGAGAGTAGCCCTGTTCTTCTTTGCGGTATTGGTAGCAGTCTACAATTTTCTCAATATGTTCGCCTGTCAGGCGGTTTTGGCGTTTGCCTTTTTCAAAATAATCGGCGGCGTTGATAAACAAAACATCGTCTTCCTTTTTACATTTTTTCAACACCAAAATGCAGACCGGAATACCTGTTGAATAAAATAAATTGGCAGGCAGTCCGATAACAGCATCGATATTGCCGTCTTTGAGTAGTTTTGTGCGGATTTTTTCTTCCGCGCCTCCACGGAACAACACACCATGCGGCAGGATGATTGCCATTGTGCCGCTATCGTTCAAGAAATGAAAACCGTGCAGCAAAAAGGCGAAATCTGCTGCTGATTTAGGGGCAAGCCCATAGTTTTTGAAGCGGAAATCGTTTACTAAATCCTCTTTCGGCTCCCAGCGGTAACTGAACGGCGGATTGGCAACAACGGCGTCGAATTCTATTTTCTTAGCAGGGTTCATTTCATTCAAAATATCCCAATCGTTGAGCAGAGAATCGCCGTGATGAATGGTAAATTCTGTATCCTTTACACCGTGCAGCAGCATATTCATTCGCGCCAGGTTGTAGGTGGTAATATTCTTTTCCTGCCCGTAGATTTTGCCGATATGCCCGTCTTCTTCCGCCATCTGATGACGCACATTCAGCAATAAAGACCCCGAACCGCAAGCAAAGTCCAGCACATTGTCCAGCTTTTTCTTTTTGCCGCTGGCTGGGTTTTGGCTGTCGAGCGTAACAATCCGCGATAAAATCGTGGAAACCTGCTGCGGCGTGTAAAACTCGCCGGCCTTCTTACCAGAGCCGGACGCAAACTGGGCAATCAGGTATTCATAAGCATCACCCAAAGCATCGCTATTGGTAGAAACTCATTGATGCCTTCAGCGATTTTCTTGATGACCTCGCTTAATCGCTTATTTCGTTCTTCGTAATTTTTGCCAAGCTTTTCCGAATTTAAATTAATTTCGGAAAACAAGCCGCCAAACGTACTTTCAAAAGACTCGTTTTCAATATATTTAAAGCCATCTTGCAAAGTATTTAATAATTTACTGCTTTGAATTCGTGCAAGCTCAGCAATACTGCCCCAAAGAAACTCGGGCTTAATCACATAATGCACTTTTACGGCGCATCTGTTTTTCAAAATCAGCGACGAAGTCAGCATTTTCTTCATACCACACGGCAAGCGGTGTGCGCTTTGTCTTCATCGCCCAATTGCGGATAATCTCGGCCTAATTCCTTTTGTGCAGCAAGCTCGTAATTGTCGGACAGATAACGTAAAAACAGAAATGACAGCATATAGTCGCGGAAATCGTCGGCATTCATCGCCCCGCGCAGTTGGTCGGCGATTGCCCATAGTGTTTTGCCGAGTTGGTTTAATTGTTCTTGGGTCATAATTGACTCTCTTTAAATAAATTGGGTAATAAATCTTGGTGGAACGGATATGTGTCCAATAATTTTCTCAAAACCATTACAAAGTTTTCTTTATTTTCAGGCAGCATCTCTTTTGGCTCAAAAACAGAATAACCGCCATGATTGAGTACTGGAATCAGACGTTCATAAAATTCAGCATCTTCTAGTTCTATACATTTTTTAAAGCCTGCCAACCCATGAAAATTTGCTGTTTTCTCCATAATATTGCGTAGAATATTGAAGTGATAAGGATATAGCGGTTCATCATTATCCAACGTATCTTTCAGCATTTTCAGCATGGCCACATGATACAAACTAGCAGTATCCCCTTCTAGTTTAATGAAATAGTATTTATCAGAAGTATTTTTGGATAGTAAATATCTCGGTGCTCGTTGTAATTCATTGCACAATACGTTAAAGAATAACCCGTGATGAGTAGAGATAATAAACTGAATAGGATCTTGAAGCCTGCCGTCTTTGTTATAGGATTTAAGCAATGTTGCTAAATTATGAGCAACAGAAACGGCATAATTATCATCTAACGAAGAAATCGGATCATCAATATAGACATATTTCACCCATTCATAAGGCGAACCTTCTTCTTTGTCCAAGCTAAGTTGCATGATGGCAAGAAAGAAACACCAAATGAAAAGATGCTCTTCTCCTCTAGATACTTTAATATTTTCATCCGGATTGTCAGACAGGAAAAAAGAAACCTCCCATCTTTCAATTTCTTCTTTATCAGCCTCTTTTCTATGCTTCTCTTGGGTTATCCGGAAATCAAAATCGACATATTTCTGTAATAACGGACGAATACGGTTATCCAGTTCCAACTCCCAGATACCCGCAAAAAACGTAGATGAATCATTCAATACCAATACTCGGTCAGTATCATTAACCAAATCGTTATCCCAAAAGAACAAGTCTTCGGTAAAGGCATTAAAATACAGCGTATCACGGTTATTGTCTTGTTTCCCCAAATCTTTAAATGCCATTGATAAGCGTGTTTTCCCGGTGCCATTATGAGCAAAAATCAAGTGGCATTTGCTGTTTTGTTTTCTTAGCCGTCCTGCCAAGTCATTTAAATCAACTAGGTTTTTAAACGGATCTTCGTTTTGCTGTTTGTTTTTATCTGCCATTGCGTTTTATTGGTTCTCAAGAGGTGGAATTGACCATTTTTCGTGATGCCGCGAAAATAGTCGCTGTTTCCTTATTGTATTTTAGGGAATAACTGCTGCATCAGTCCTTTCTTATGGTCTTTCAGACGGCCTATTTGTTCGTCTTCTTCGCTGATCAGCTTGTCTAGTGATGACAGGCAGTCGGCTATAGCTTGCTGTTCTTTTGAAGAGGGAAGACAAATGCTTATATTTTCAAAAAAATCTTGAACTGAAACATTTAGCAAAACCATGATTTCTTGCCCCTTCCTGAGCTATTTGGCTAATTTCGGAATTTTGTAATCCTGTTTCAAAATAGTGTTCAAAAAATAAGCTGTATTCTGAGTAAAGTTCTTGAAGTCTAAAGCAAATATAAAGCGTAGAAACAACACCTTTATCGTATAGTTTTAGTAGTTTAACCGCTCCCCAAGGATAGCCATTGGAATAACTTTTGTTATATGCAAAATCGCCTTTGTGTAATAAGTAATATCCTGTAATATTTTTTGCAGCAACAGATTTATTAAAAAAGTCCAGTTGACTAATTAATCCGTATTGTGCAGAAATAGTTAATACGTTTTGATTATTCTCTTTATTTTTTTAAAGTTATTCTTTTGAATACATTACCTAATTTGACAACCCTCCAACCTTCGCAATCTTTTAAATTGCGGGAATCTAAGTTTCGGATAAACTATTTGCTTGCTTGCTTGCTTGTTTGCTTGCTTGCTTGCTTGCTTGCTTGCTTGCTTGCTTGCTTGCTTGCTTGCTTGCTTGCTTGCAGATCATTGTGGCTTGGGAATAACTGCTGCATCAAGCCTTTTTTATGCTGTTTTAAGGCAGCAAGCTTTTGTTCTTGCAATTCAATTAATTCATCGATTGATGAAAGACAATCAGCAATTTTTTGTTGTTCTTCAATTTTTAGGCAATGCAATAAATAACGTGGAGGCTTGTTTATATGAGATAGATTTTTCCGTCTCTTAAACTATTATTTAGGCTATTCTGAATCTGTTGAATGAAGCTATCCTGTTTAAAAATAAATTCGGAAAAAAATAATTGCATATTTTTACCTTTGGATAAAGCACTACGTAGGCGGGTGAAATAATTCCTTCATATTTGGAATACTCAAAACCACCTTCAAATGAGCGTAAGCTGATAACAAAATCTTCTGGCAAGACTAACTTATATCCACCCAAGTTCTTCCTATCGCGAATAACAGATTTGTCCATCAATTCGTAAGGGATAACGCCTTTATCTTGAGTTGCAGCTAAAACAGTTTTTTTCTGGATTATTCTTTTTGCTTCTTTCAGCAAACAAATTTCCCAAAATATCTTTGTCCCACCCCAACGTCGCCTGAAACTCTGGAAACCGCAGTTTGGGAATAATGCGTTCTTGTTTGTCGTCTTGTTTGTCCATGTTAGTTCTCTTTTATCTTGTCAGGCTACCTGAAAAACATATAGCCTATTCATAAGCTTTCAGTCCTGAAATTTCTTTGCCTTTTGCCAATTTTTTCAGCAAAGGCATGAGATCTTCCATCAGGACGAGTTCTTTAATACGACGTTCTTTCCAGCTTAAATCCAGCGGCTCAAGCAGGTCGATCAGTTTTTCACCGTCGAAAATCATTCTGTCCATAATTTCGTTGACGAATGCGGACAGGGTTACGCTCGAGATGCCGTGTTTGTCGGAAAGCGCGGTCAGTTTTTTGTCTGTTTTTTCTTGGCAGAATACCTGATAGCCTGCTTTAACATCTTGTTCGCTTAGGGCTTCACCTGCTTTCAGGCTGTCGATATAGGCGATAATGTCGTCTTTTTCGTCCATCAGGTCACTGCTAGAGACAATCAGTTCAACTAATTGCTTGCGACTCATCTGCTGTTTCTTCGGCTTGGATGTGTTTTCAGCAATCAAGCGCATAATGTAGTCGTAATCAATGATGGCGGATGAAAATAGGACGAATTCAAAATCCAGTTGTTCGATTTCTTGAGGTAAAACAGTGTCTTTCTTACCAGTTTTTTTTCTTTATAGCGTTGCGCCATATCCAGATATACGCCTTTGAAAGCACGCTGGGTATCGGCGGGCAGAATGGCTTCTATTTCCTGCTTTTGTTCTTCACTTAAATCGGTGTATTGCCCTAGCTGGGTTTTGTAGCGTTGTACTTCTTTAAATAGGTTAAGAAAACCAGCGCGCGCGTTGTCACCTTTAAGGTTATAAACTTCGGATGGTTCACATGCCACGCCTTGCGAGGACATAAAGTCTTCAAGCTGGCTCATGGCGTTTTGCAGTTTAGTCATGACAATTTCTGCAGAATCGACTATCCAGATTTCTTTGGCTCGGTCTTCATCTTGCCCTGAAAAGCGTTTGATGGCTTCATCTACCTGCGCCTCTTGTCCCCGAAAATCGAGGATATTGCCGTAGGGCTTGCTTGCGTTCAAAACGCGGTTAGTACGGGAAAAGGCTTGGATTAAGCCGTGGTACTTGAGATTTTTATCGACATAGAGCGTGTTCAAATATTTGCTGTCGAATCCGGTCAACAGCATATCGACGACGATGGTGATGTCGATTTTGTTTTTGTGCGCATAATCTTTGTCGGGATATTGGTGGTCTTTGATGCGTTTTTGAATATCCTGATAGTACACATCGAATTCACCGATGCTGTGGTTGGTACGGTATTGGCGGTTGTAGTCTTCAATAATAGCTTTTAAGGCTGCTTTTTTGCCTTCTGGGTCAGTTTGATTATCGAATTTTTCCTGTTGTAAATCTTCCTGCATTTGAACGATGTCGGATTGGTTTTTGTGGTCATCTTTCTGCATTGCCTGTGCAGGCGGCGAGAAAACGCAGGCGATGTTCAACGGCTCAAATTCGGGATTGTCTGCTTGCAGCTTAGCTTGGGCGGACTTGAATAATTCGTAATATTCGATAGCATCGTTAATGGACGCGGTAGCAAAAATAGCGTTGAAGCGGCGCTCGCCACCCGTTGCTGCGTCGTGTTTGCTTAAAATGGAATCGACAATTGCCTGTTTCGTGGCGGGATGGGCGGCGGAAACGGGTTTATCGCCTTCGGCTTTGTAATAATCGATATGGAATTTCAAGACGTTGCCGTCGTCAATAGCATTAGTGATGGTGTAGGCGTGCAACTGCTGTTCAAAGATGTCTAAGGTCGTCTGAAGTGTAGCATCCGTGCCATCAATACGTTTGTAACTGGCATTTTCTTCAAAAATCGGTGTGCCAGTAAAGCCAAACAGCTGAGCTTTCGGGAAAAAGTTTTTAATCGCCCGATGGTTGTCGCCGAATTGGCTTCTATGACATTCGTCAAAGATAAACACCATTCGTTTGTCTTTGAGTATGCTTAATTGGTTGTGGTATTTGCTGTTTTCTTTGAGCGCCAAGCCGAGTTTCTGAATAGTAGTTACGATGACCTTGTCGGCGTAATCGTCGGACAGCAGGCGGTTTACCAAAGTTTGGGTATTGGTGTTTTCTTCAACGCAGCCTTCTTGGAAACGGTTGAATTCCTCACGGGTTTGGCGGTCGAGGTCTTTTCTATCTACAACAAACAGGCATTTGTCGATGTCGGAATTATCTTTAAGCAGGGTTGAGGCTTTGAAGGAGGTCAGTGTTTTGCCGGAACCGGTGGTGTGCCAGATATAGCCGTTGCCGCGATTTTCATGAATGCAGTCCACAATGGCTTTGACGGCATAAATTTGGTAAGGACGCATCATCAACAGTTTCTGTTCGCTGGCAACTAAGACCATATAACGACTGATCATTTTGCCTAAGGTGCATTTTTCTAAGAATTTATCGGCAAAGTCGTAGAGATGATTGATTTTGTTGTTGGATTCGTCAGCAAAATGGTAAACGGGCAGGAAGCGTTCATCCGCAGCGAAGGAAAAATGTTTATTTGAGTTATTAGCAAAATAATAGGTACTGCTTTCGTTACTGACAATAAAAAGCTGCATAAAGCATAAAAGACTGTTGCTGTAGCCGTTTCCAGTATCGTTTTTGTAGTTGATAATTTGCTCAATGGCTTTTATCGGTGGAATTTGCAGGGTTTTTAGCTCGATTTGTACCAACGGAAGCCCGTTAATTAACAAAATTACGTCATAACGGTGATAGCTGTTCTCGGTATTGATACGCAGTTGACTAATGACTTCGTAGTCGTTTTTACACCAGTCTTTGATATTAACCAGAGTATAGTGGAGCGGAGTCTCATCTTCGCGAATGAAAGTATTGGTCTCGCGTAGGAGCTTCGCAGCAGAAAACACATCAGGCTTGATGATTTCCAGTTTTAAGCGTTCAAATTCGCTATCAGTTAAACGGACGCGGTTCAATTGCTCGAATTTTTGACGGAAATTTTTTTCGAGCGATTCTCGGTCATGAATATCGGGACGGTGGGTATATTTTAAATCAATAAGTTTTTTTGAATAAATTTTTTTGTTCTATTGTTCTTTCAGTTAGAGTCATAATAATTTCTATTTATAGTTAAAAAAATACTTATATTTAATAAGTTTTTACCGTACGCAGTAGTCAACAAAAGCACCCATTCTATGCTTTAAAAGCCTATTCTTTTAAATCTTACAGGACGATATCAAAGCCGCCGTCTTCTACGGCATCAATCAGCGCGTCGGCATCTGTTTTGCTTTCATCGAAAGTAATCACTGCATTTTTGTTTTCCAAGCTGACTTCTGCTTTTTCCACGCCTTCTACGCCTTCCAAAAGACGGGTTACGCTTTTCACGCAGCCGCCGCAGGTCATGCCGTCGATGTTGAGGGTAACAGTTTGCATTTGTATTTCCTTTCATTCAAACAAATATGGTTGCCAAATACTTTACTCCTTACACAAACAGCTTGCAAATTCTTCATTAAAGGCCGTCTGAAAAATGCAGATAGGCGTACAATAACGCCCTTTGCTTCATCAAACGGACATAATAATGACTTCAACATTCAAACAATGGGTTAGCGTATGCGCGCTGGCGGTGGGGGCGTTTATTTTCAATACCACCGAATACATTCCGATTGCGCTTTTGAGCGACATCGGTCAGAGCTTTGACAAACCGGCAACGGAAGTGGGCATGATGATTACGGTGTATGCGTGGATTGTTGCGCTCCTATCGCTGCCGCTGATGCTGATGACGAAAAACATCGAACGGCGCAAATTATTGCTGATGCTGTTTGCACTGTTTGCGCTGTTTCACGCGCTGTCGTTTTTTTCTTGGAACTTCAACATCCTCTTGGTCAGCCGTATCGGGATTGCGCTGACACACGCGGTATTTTGGTCGATTACGGCTTCTTTGGCGGTACGGCTTGCCCCCACCGGCAAAACCAATCAGGCTTTGGGCTTACTCAGTACGGGTACGGTTTTGGCGATGGTTTTAGGCATTCCGCTGGGGCGCGTGGTCGGGCAATACTTCGGCTGGCAGCTCAGCTTCCTGCTGATCGGCGTCTGCGCTGCCGGCGTAATGCTGGTGTTGGCTAAAAACCTGCCTGCTTTACCCAGCCAAAATACCGGCTCTTTAAGCAGCCTGCCGAGTTTGTTCAAACGCCGCAACCTGATGCTGCTTTATGCAATGACGGTGTTGATTATTACGGCACATTTCACGGCATACAGCTATATCGAGCCTTTTGTGTTGCAAGTTGGCGGATTTAAGGCTGAACAAGTTACCATCGTTTTGAGCCTGTATGGTTTGGCAGGCTTCGCTGCTTCTTATCTGTTTGGCAAATGGTTTGCCAAATCGCAACGCCTGTTTATGCTTGGCGCGGTGGCGGTCATCCTGCTCTCCGCCCTGCTGCTTCTGCCGTTTGCCTCTTTCCCTTATGCGGTGTACGCGCTGGTGTTTATTTGGGGCGTGGCCATCGTCATCGTCAGCTTGGGCATGGTGTCGAAAGTCTTGGCATTCGCCTCGGATGCAACAGATGTGGCCAACTCGATTTATTCAGGTTTGTACAATGTCGGCATCGGCGGCGGTGCGCTTTTGGGGCATTATGTAACCGTCTGGTTCGGCCTTTCCAATATCGGCATTGCCGGAGCCTTGCTGGCGGCGGCTGGTTCTGGCCGTTTGCGGCTTTGTTGTTTAAGGAACAAGACAATCTGACGCAAAACGTTTAAATCCATATAAATCAGGATAGTATTACTGATTCTGCCGTAATTTTGGCAGTTTTACCGATTTGTCCTGATTCTTGTTAACCCACGATGGGTCTTTATTCCGCCGGATAAGCAGTTTTCTTGCTGCTTATCCGGTTTTCATTTCATTTTTAAAAAATAATTTACAATTTGTTTACACTACATTAAATTACAAATATACTGTCGTCTATTAGGCCGTCTGAACGTACGGCTGAAAAGAAAAACCAATCATGTTTCAGAGGAATACATCATGGACTTAAACGCCAAGGATAAGACTCAGCATCCTGAGAACGTCGAGCTTCTCAGTGCGCAGAAGCCGATTACCGACTTTAAAGGATTGCTGACGACCATCATCTCTGCTGTTGTCTGCTTCGGCATTTATTACATCCTTCCCTACAGCACCGATGCCAACAAAGGTATCGCGCTGTTGATTTTCGTTGCAGCACTTTGGTTTACCGAAGCCGTACACATTACCGTTACCGCGCTGATGATCCCTATCCTTGCCGTTGTACTCGGCTTCCCGGATATGGACGTCAAAAAGCGATGGCCGGTTTCTCCGACCCGACGATTTATATCTTCTTCGGCGGCTTCGCGCTTGCAACCGCCCTGCACATGCAGCGTCTCGACCGTAAAATCGCCGTCAGCCTGTTGCGCCTGTCCCGCGGCAATATGAAAGTTGCCGTGTTGATGCTGTTTGCCGTTACCGCCTTCCTGTCTATGTGGATCAGTAACACCGCGACTGCCGCGATGATGCTGCCTTTGGCAATGGGTATGATGAGCCACCTCGATCAAGAAAAAGAACGCAAAACCTACGTTTTCGTCCTGCTCGGTATCGCCTACTGCGCCAGTATCGGCGGCTTGGGTACCGTGGTCGGTTCTCCACCGAACATGATTGCCGCCAAAGCGCTGAACTTGGATTTCGTCGGCTGGATGAAGCTCGGCCTGCCGATGATGCTGTTGATTCTGCCGTTGATGCTGTTCTCCATGTACGTCATCCTCAAACCTAATTTGAACGAGCGCGTGGAAGTTAAAGCCGAATCTATCCCTTGGACTTTGCACCGCGTTATCGCGCTGTTGATTTCTTGGCCGCTGCCGTTGCTTGGGTATTCAGCTCCAAAATCAAAGCCGCATTCGGTATTTCCAACCCTGATACCGTTATCGCCCTGATTGCCGCCGTTGCCGTCGTTGTATTCGGCGTGGCGCAATGGAAAGAAGTTGCCCGCAATACCGACTGGGGTGTATTGATGCTCTTCGGTGGCGGTATCAGCTTGAGCGCGTTGCTGCAATCTTCCGGCGCATCTGAAGCTCTGGGTCAGCAAGTTGCTTCCACGTTCTCCCATTCTCCTGCATTGCTGGTGATTTTCGTGGTTGCCACCTTCATCATCTTCCTGACCGAGTTCACCAGTAACACGGCTTCCGCCGCCCTGCTTGTGCCTATTTTCGCCAGCATCGCCGCGCAAATGGGTCTGCCTGAACAAGTCTTGGTATTCGTGATCGGTGTCGGCGCATCTTGTGCCTTCATGCTGCCGGTTGCCACACCGCCTAACGCGATTGTGTTCGGTACAGGCTTAATCAAACAACGCGAAATGATGAATGTCGGCTTATTGCTGAACATCCTCTGCGTGGTATTGGTTGCTCTGTGGGCTTATGTTGTACTGATGTAAACCATCGACCCAAACAACAAGGCCGTCTGAAAGAATATTTTTCAGACGGCCTTGAAGTTTGTCGTTCAGACACAATTTAACGAATGATACAAAACCGGATTCTAACGAAAGGAAACCCATGATTATCCTGCACACCAACAAAGGCGACATCAAAATCGAACTCGATTTCGACAAAGCCCCCGTTACTGCTAAAAACTTCGAGCAATACGTTAAAGACGGCTTCTACGACGGCGTAATCTTCCACCGCATCATCAAAGGCTTCATGATTCAAGGCGGCGGCATGGACGAAAACATGAACGAAAAAGAAACCCGCGATCCGATTCAAAACGAAGCGTCCAACGGTTTGCCTAACGAAAAATACACCATCGCCATGGCGCGTACTTCCGATCCTCACTCTGCCAGCGCACAATTCTTCATCAACACTGCCGACAACACTTTCCTGAACTTCCGTTCTAAAGAGCTGTACGGCAAAACCGTTGTCCAAGACTGGGGCTATGCCGTATTCGGTAAAGTCGTTGACGGTTTTGACGTTGTCGATGCCATCGAAGGCGTTTCTACCAAACGTCACGGCTACCACGACGACGTACCAAGCGAGCCTGTCATCATCACTAAAGCCGAAGTGGTTTAATTGATTTGATTTCCCATAAAAACAGCCTGTCCGAATTAAAAACGGACAGGCTGTTTTTCAATAATGACGCATACCGTCACACATCATAAGTACCGACCACGCATGCCGAATCCAACACATGACCCTGCATGGCAAAATGCAGCTCATTAAAGCGGAAACCGCGCGGTAAATCCAAAACGGTATCCAACGCGTACACAATCAACTCATAACGATGACGGTTGTTCGGTGGCGCCATACCGCCGTAAAAAGAAGCCTCTTCAATTTCAAATTTACCCAACGCGCTCGCCCAAGTATTCGCGCCCTGTGTGAAATCTGTTGCAGAAATACTTTCATTTTCTGCCACGGAAGTGCGTTTCAAATCCGAAATCAACCAATGCGTCCATACGAAACCCGATGCTGAAATGGCATCTTTGTCTTCCAACACCACGGCAAACGATTTTGTTCCTTCAGGCGCATCTTCAATCTCAAAAGGAATCGAATAAGAAGGCATACCGCTCGGGCTGAACTGGCTGCCGCGCTTGCCGTATTTGTCTTCAAATTCACCGTTGACAATAGCTTTACTGCTGACTTTCATCTTATATCTCCCAATAGTAGGTTTGTTCATTCTAACAAACACCAAGGCCGTCTGAAAGATACTGCCGTTTTCACTTTCCCGATGCCGCATTTTCAGACGGCCTCAAGCAATATTCACAATTCGATCAAACACATTCGACATTCCATAGTATAATCCGCCGCATGAAAACTACACAGGATACGCATTATGGATTGGAAAGGTCGTGAACAAAGCCAAAACGTCGAAGATCGCCGCGGAAGCCGTGGCGGCGGTGGCGGCAAAACGCCGGGCATACTCGGCATTATCGTGGTTTTGGTCGGTGCATATTACGGCGTGGATTTGAGCGGTTTGGTTGGCGGCTCATCTTCGATGGGCATTCCTACCCAGCAAGCTACCCGACTCGACAGCCAACAAGAAGCCGAATTGAACGAAATGTCCCGTGTCGTCCTTGCCGAGACGGAAAAAGCATGGAGCAAATATTTCCAACAACACGGCCAACGCTACACACCGACAACCATGGTGTTGTATGAAGGCGGTACATCCACCGCCTGCGGTACAGGCCAATCTGCCATGGGTCCGTTTTACTGCCCGGGCGACCAAAAAGTTTATTTGGATTTGAGCTTTCTACGAAGACATGCGCACCAAGCTCGAATCCGCCAGCGATGCCGCGTTTGCCTACGTTATTGCCCACGAAGTCGGCCATCACGTTCAAAACCTGCTCGGCATCCTGCCTAAAGTCCACAAAATGCAGCAGCAAGTCGGCAAAAAAGAGGCCAATGCCCTTTCCGTCAAACTTGAATTGCAGGCCGACTGTTTCGCCGGCATTTGGGGACACTACGCCGTCAACAACAATATCTTCAAAGCCGAAGACATTCAAAAAGCGATGCTGGCCGCCGAATCCGTCGGCGACGACCGCTTGCAGAAACAGGCTCAGGGCTATGTCGTTCCCGACAGCTTTACCCATGGCTCGTCCGAAGAACGCATGACTTGGCTCAAGCGCGGTTTGGAAAGCGGCGACATCAACCAGTGCAACACTTTCAACAATTGATTCGTCCAAGCAACACTGTTCTTTGATGTAACGACAAAAGGCCGTCTGAATTTTTCAGACGGCCTTTTAGCCGTGTTAGAATAACGCCTATTATTTTCCCTTAAATTCAAAGGAAATCCACATGGCAAATATCGCCCGCGACATTTTCAAAGCCTACGACATCCGAGGCATCGTCGGTAAAACCCTGACCGACGAAGCTGCCTACTTAATCGGCAAAGCCATTGCCACCAAAGCCTCCGAAAAAGGCATTACCCGCATCGCACTCGGCCGCGATGGCCGTTTGAGCGGTCCCGGCCTGATGGCACAAATTCAACGCGGTTTCACAGACAGCGGCATCGACGTCCTCAACGTCGGCATGGTTGCCACCCCTATGCTCTACTTCGCAGCCATCAACGAATGCGGCGGCAGCGGCGTGATGATTACCGGCAGCCACAATCCGCCTGATTACAACGGTTTCAAAATGATGCTCGGTGGCGATACACTCGCAGGCGAAGCCATTCAAGAACTTTTAGCTATTGTTGAGAAAGACGGTTTTGTTGCCGCCGACAAACAAGGCAGCGTAACCGAAAAAGATATCTCCGACGAATACCACAACAACATCGTCGGCCACATCAAGCTCAAACGCCCGATGAAAATCGTGATTGACGCGGGCAACGGTGTCGGCGGCGCATTTGCTGGCAAACTCTACAAAGGTTTGGGCAATGAAGTGACCGAACTTTTCTGCGAAGTGGACGGCAATTTCCCTAATCACCACCCTGATCCTTCAAAACCGAAAAACCTGCAAGACCTCATCGTCGAGCTTAAAAACAGCGATGCCGAAATCGGCTTGGCATTTGACGGCGATGCCGACCGCTTGGGCGTAGTTACCAAAGACGGCAACATCATCTATCCAGACCGCCAACTGATGCTTTTCGCGCAAGACGTGTTGAGCCGCAATCCTAAAGCCAAAGTGATTTTCGACGTCAAATCCACCCGCCTGCTCGCGCCTTGGATTAAAGAACACGGCGGCGAACCTGTGATGGAAAAAACCGGCCACAGCTTCATCAAATCCACCATGAAAAAAACCGGCGCACTAGTTGCCGGCGAAATGAGCGGCCACGTTTTCTTTAAAGAACGCTGGTACGGCTTCGACGACGGTATGTATGCCGGCGCACGCCTCTTGGAAATCCTGTCTGCCTTCGACAATCCGTCCGAAGTGTTGAACAGCCTGCCGCAAAGTATTTCTACTCCGGAACTCAATATCGACCTGCCGGAAGGCAGCAACGGCCACAAAGTGATTGAAGAGCTGGCTGCCAATGCCAAGTTTGAAGGTGCGACCGAAATCATCACCATCGACGGCTTGCGCGTTGAATTCCCTGACGGCTTCGGCCTGATGCGTGCTTCCAATACCACGCCGATTTTGGTATTGCGTTTTGAAGCGGATACGCAAGAAGCGATTGAGCGTATTCAAAACCAATTCAAAGCAGTCATTGAAAGCAATCCAGCATTGAAATGGCCGCTGTAAGGGTTTAGGCTAAAAAAGGCCGTCTGAAAATCATTTCAGACGGCCTTTAATATTAAAACATTGATGATTCCAATGTTTAGGAACCAAGAATATCCCGGCTTTGTTATCCGACTTGTGCCAACTGTTGACGCATTTCATCGATAACGGCTTTGTAATCCGGTTTGCCAAAAATCGCCGAACCGGCCACAAACGTATCCGCACCTGCAGCCGCAATTTCAGCAATATTGTCTGTCTTCACGCCGCCATCGACTTCCAATGCGATATGGCGGCCGCTTTGCCGTTCATACTCGTCCAACATCTCGCGCACTTTGCGGATTTTCACCAGCGTATTCGGAATAAAACTTTGTCCGCCGAAGCCCGGGTTGACCGACATCAGCAACACCATATCCAGTTTGTCCAAAACGTTTTCCAGAATATTGACCGGCGTAGCAGGGTTCAATACCAAACCTGCCTGACAGCCGTATTCTTTAATCAAACCCAAGCTGCGGTCGACATGGCGGCTGGCTTCAGGATGAAAAGTAATAATATTGGCACCGGCTTTGGCAAACGCATGAATCAAATCGTCCACTGGCTCAACCATCAAATGCACATCAACCGGCACGGTTGCATACGGTTTCAAAGCCGCGCAAACCATAGGGCCGAAAGTCAGATTCGGCACATAATGATTGTCCATCACGTCAAAATGAATCAAATCCGCACCGGCGCGGATAACTTCGGCAACCTCTTCGCCCAAACGGGCAAAATCGGCAGACAAAATACTGGGTGCAATACGGTAGTCGGTCATGTTTATTCTCCTAAAGTGTGTTCCTTTGTCATTATCGCATTTTTAACCCTATGTTGTATGCTGCCGACAACATCTCTGCCGTCATTTTTATGAATTTACAGTTCATATACATTAATGAAACTTATAATCACATAGTAAGGCTTTGAAAATAAATTATTAGATTACATACATCTGCAAAAAAATCTAACATCATTAACAAAAGTTAACTGCATTGATACTGCCTTTCACACGCTTATCGGTTATATTTCCAAACCTGATGAAACATTAGGAAAACACCGTGTCTGTTGCACTTTCCCGCTATCCGACTTTATTTTCTTAGCACTTGCCCTACTTTGTTCCAGTCTGCCTGCACACGCCGGTCCGTTTCTGGCCACTTTGGACGACTTCCACCCGAATTGCGACATCCGACAGCTTAATTTATCCGCCGACCAACACGCCGCCCTGCGCCGCCTGCGTACCGACTTCAAACAAATCAACGATAAAGCCTACCGTAAAACTGTACGCTCCGACCGCAACCGCCGCCAAACCATCATCAAAATCCTCTCCGGCGACTCATTCGACTCAAACGCCGCCCGCGATTATGTTGAAAACCGCTACCTCTCCAGCATGGACTATGCGGTGGATGAAATGGAAATCCAATACCGCTTCTATCATCTGCTCAATCCGCGCCAACGCCAGCAATGGTTGTCTTCATGCTTGCGCTGATGGATAAATAAAAATACAAAAAGGCCGTCTGAAACCATATTCAGACGGCCTTTGCTTTTTTCAGCCTTAATCCAACACTCTTTCTTCCGGCAACCGTCCTGCCCAGTCGCAGGCAAACTGCCATGCCGAGCGGCCTGAGCGGCTGCCGCGCATTTGCGCCCATTGCAACGCGGCTTGGCGCGCCGTATCGTCAAAAGGCACATTGAAATCGTCCAACCAGTTGGCAACTGCGGTCAAATAATCGTTTTGATCAAAAGGATAAAAACTCAGCCATAAGCCAAAGCGGTCGGAAAGGGAGATTTTCTCCTCGACGGCCTCCTTCTGATGGATTTCGCCGCGAGTGCCCGTAGTACCGCCGTTTTCATCCATGTATTCGGGAATTAAATGACGGCGGTTGGAAGTGGCATAAACCAAAACATTGGTGCAACGTTGCGACAGTCCGCCGTCTAAAGCAGTTTTCAAGGCTTTATAGGTTTCATCGCCGGTTTCAAACGACAAATCATCGCAAAAAACGATAAATTTCTCGGGGCGTTCGGACAACAGCGTCAACAAAGCCGGCAAACTGATTAAATCGCTTTTATCCACCTCAATCAGTCGCAGGCCGCGCTCGGCGTATTCGTGCAACAACGCTTTAACCAAGGAGGATTTACCCGTACCGCGCGCGCCGGTCATCAAGACATTATTTGCAGGACGGCCTGCCAAAAATTGCTCGGTATTGCGTTTCAGCCTGTCGATTTGCGAACCGACTGCCGCCAATCTGCTCAAAGGAAACGTATGCGGACGCGGCAGGCTTTCCAAAATGCCTTTTTTGCCCACGCTGTGCCAACGGTAGGCCAAAGCGCTCCAGTCGGTTTTACCGGCTTCGTCAGGCAGGATTAAATCCAGACGGTTTAAAACGGAATTAGCTTTTTTCAAAAAATTGGATAATTTCATTTCGGCTTTCTTTTTTTCAGACGGCCTTTTGTACCAATACACGCATCACGGTATCGACAACGGCTTGGGTTTGCGGATCGATTTCAATATTGATGAGGTCGCCTTCTTTGCGGCTGCCAAACAGGGTACGCTCCAAAGTCTCCGGAATCAGGTGTACGCAAAATTCGCTGTCGCTGACTTCGCCTATGGTCAGGCTGCAACCGTCCAAACCGACAAAGCCTTTGGTCAGGATGTAGGGCTTGAGGTTTTCCGGCAGCTCAAACCAAACTGTGCGGTTGAACTCGCTGGATTCGATACGGGAAATTCGGGTAACCGCCATCACATGGCCGCTCATCACATGGCCGCCGATTTCGTCGCCAAACCGCGCCGCGCGTTCCAAATTGACACTGTCGCCGACTTTCAAGCTGCCGAGATTGGTTTTGCGTAAGGTCTCGTCCATCAAATCAAAGCTGACTTTGTTGCCGTCGATTCGGGTAATGGTCAGGCAGCAGCCATTGTTGGCGACAGAGGCGCCGGTTTGCAGATTGTCGGCGATTTCGGGGGGCAGCTCGACAGTGTGGGTACGAAAGTCGGGCGAAGGTTGGGCGATGTCTGTAATTTTGCCCATGCCTTGTACGATGCCTGTAAACATGATGTCTTCTTTCCGATGGTACGATAAGGCGGATATTGTAGCATTTTCCAGGCACAAAGGCCGTCTGAAAGCAGTGATGGCGATGGTTTGGGGTATAATCGGATTTTTATTTCCGCAGCCCGATCATGCTCAGCTACCGCCACGCCTTCCATGCCGGCAACCATGCCGATATGCTCAAGCACTTTACCCTCTTCCTCGTCCTCGAATATTTCAACCGCAAAGACAAGCCTTATTGGTATATCGATACGCACAGCGGTGCCGGTTTGTATGATTTGAGCGGCGATGAAGCGCAAAAAGTCGGCGAATACAAACAAGGCATTGCGCTCTTGGAACAAGCTGACAAGCTGCCTGTCGAATTGGCCGAATTTGTGGGTCGTCTGAAACAAATACTGCCGCAAGACAACCTTTACTGCGGCTCGCCTTGGCTGGCACAGGCACTCACGCGCGACAGCGATAAAATGCGCCTCTTTGAGCTGCATCCTGCCGATTTTGTCCATTTGCAAAACAATATGCGCGAAGTCCGTCCTACGCGTAAAGTGCAAGTCAGCCAAGCGGACGGTTATCAAGGCCTGATTTCACTCTTACCTCCTCCGCCCCGCCGCGCCGCCGTCTTGATTGATCCGCCCTACGAAGAAAAACAAGACTACCGCCGTGTCGTCCAAGTTTTGAAAGATGCTTTGAAACGCTTTGAAACCGGCTGTTACATGGTTTGGTATCCCTGCCTGAGCCGCGAAGAAAGCCGCAAACTGCCGGACGAACTCAAAAAAATCGCTCCCGACAATTATCTGCACGCCGAGCTCCATGTCCATACGCCGCGCAGTGACGGCTTTGGTATGCACGGCAGCGGCATGTTCGTCATCAATCCGCCCTATATGCTTGCCGAACAGTTGCAAAACAATCTGCCCGAACTTTCCAAAATTTTGGCTCAAGATGCCGGCGCGCATTATGTATTGGAAAGCAAAACGAAATAAACGCTGCCGTCTGAACGCATATCCAAGCGCTTCGATTTTGCCGCCATACCTGTTCAGACGGCCTTAACCCTTTATACTTAAGCCTTTTTCCACTACAATTCACAACATAACAATTAACGGCCGTCCCTCATGAATATACGCACATCCCCTAGCCTGCACGCTCCTGCTTTGCGCGTGCAGCGAATCAGTAAAAAACGAATTTAAAGAAGAATTTACCCAAAGTTTCCGCACCGAATTTGTCCGCTCGGCAACCGAAGCCTGCGTAGAAAAAGCTTCCGGAAAAAGCCCGTTTGATTCCGCGACCACTGAAAAAATCTGCCGCTGCATCGGCGAAAAAACAGTCGACCAAATCAATCCTGAAGAAGCGACCTCGCTTTTGAGCGGCAGCGACTCCATGAGCGACGAGCTGAAAAAACGCATCAAAGACACCAGCATCGCCTGCACTAAAGAAGTTTTAGGCATGGCCGAGAGCAAAACCAAATGAACACGCCGTTTTCAGACGGCCTGAAATTGAAAAATATTCGATTCAAACTTAGGAAAAGAGTGAAACCATGAAGACATTGAACCAATTCTTAGCCCAACACCTGCCCGAACACAAACTGCCGCAAGAGCTGGCCAGCGTACTGGAATCCGTAGCCGCCGCCTGTTTGGACATCAACGCCAAAGTCCGCCTCGGCGCGCTTTCCGGCGTTTTGGGCATGGCAGGTACCGGCAACATCCAAGGCGAAGACCAAAAGAAACTTGACGTCATCGCCAACAACATCATGATTGATGTTTTTAAAAGCCAATGCCAACATCGCAGGCCTTGCCAGCGAAGAAGAAGACACCTATGTCGCCACACACGAAAACGGCGGCTATTTGGTATTGTTTGATCCGCTGGACGGCTCTTCCAATATCGACGTCAACATCTCCGTCGGCACCATTTTCTCCGTCTTGGCCAAACCCGAAGGCGCATTGACTACCGAATCCTTCCTGCAAAAAGGCCGCGACCAAGTGGCCGCAGGTTATGTTTTATACGGTCCGCAAACCCAACTGGTATTGACTGTCGGTCACGGCGTATTTGTCTTCACTCTGGACGATGCCAACCAATTCCTGCTGACCAAAGAAAATCCGCGCGTTCCAGAATCCACTAAAGAATTCGCCATCAATATGTCCAACCAAAGACATTGGTTCGCCCCTGTTCAACAATACATTGACGAATTGCTGGCAGGCGAAACCGGCGTACGCGGCAAAAACTACAATATGCGCTGGGTAGCCAGCATGGTTGCCGAAATCCACCGCATCCTGATGCGTGGCGGCGTATTCATGTATCCGCAAGACAAACGCGACCCATCCAAACCGGGCAAACTGCGCCTGATGTACGAAGCCAACCCGATGAGCCTGCTTATGGAACAAGCCGGCGGCGCATCAAACAATGCCATCGAAGCCATGCTCGACATCCAACCTACCGGCCTGCACCAACGTGTTGCCGTATTCATGGGTAGCCGCGAAGAAGTCGAATACGTTTACAATCTGCATCAAAAATAATCAGATGTATTGATTTCAAACCAAAGGCCGTCTGAAATATGATTTTCAGACGGCCTTTCGTTAAAAAATAAAAGAAACAAAAATCAAAAAGGCAGACTCAAATCTGCCCTTTGCCACTTTCCATCTAATCTTTATTTATTGGATTACGCCGAACGAGCCAGCTCTTCCGCCGCTTTTTGCACTATATCCGGTGTCAGTTTGTTCAAACAATCCGTATGCCCCAACGGACATTCGCGTTTAAAACAAGGCGAGCAATCCAAATTCAAGCTGACGATTTTTGCCTTTTGGCTTAGAGGCGGCGTATGGTCAGGGCTGGATGAGCCGTAAACCGCAACCAATTTCCGATCAAGCGCGGCCGCAAGGTGCATCAGACCGCTGTCGTTGCACACGACCGTATCGGCGCAAGACAACAGATCAATCGCCTCCGAAAGATTGGTTTTGCCGCAAAGATTGGTGCAAAGGCCATCTGAAAGCCGGTTGATTTCATCTGCAATATCGAAATCTTTTTGCGAACCAAACAGCCAAACCTGCCAACCTTCAGCCAAATATCGGCGGCCGAGTTCGGCAAAATGACGCGCAGGCCAACGCTTGGCCGGACCATATTCCGCGCCGGGACAAAATGCCAAAATCGGTTTATCCGTCGCCAAACCATGTTTTGCCAAAGCGGCTTGACGGCTTTCGGGATCAATCGTGAAACACGGATTATCAGAATGCCCGTTAAAATCCGCTTGGGTCGGATGCGCCAGCGCAGTATAGCGGTCAACCATCAGAGGCAACGCGGCCTTATCCAACTTGCGGATATCGTTCAGCAAAAAATAGCGCGACTCGCCGACGTAGCCCGTACGCTGCTTAATGCCCGTAGCCAAGGCAATGATGGCGGATTTGAGCGAACCGGGCAAAACAATCACTTGATCATAGCCTTCTTTTCCCAATTCACGCCCGATACGCCAGCGTTTTTTCAATTCCAACGCACCATGTCCAAACGGATTTTCCATCACACGGTTGATTTCAGGCATACGCTCAAATACGGCCATCGACCATTTGGGTGCAAAAGCATCAATGGTGCAGCCGGGATGCAGCTCATGCAAACGGCGATAAAGCGGTTGGGTCATGACGCAGTCGCCAATCCAGCTTGGGGTAATAATCAGGATTTTTTTGGACATAATGGAATGTGTTTTTAATTTTGGCTTATTGTAATACGATTTTTAAAAGGCCGTCTGAAACTCGGTTTAATCGCTCAGCTCAAAACGTACTGGTTGATACATGTCATTTCAGTGCGTGAAGCGTTTGTCTGCCCAATTTATCCGGCAAGTTCTGCAAATACCCCACCTGAAACGCCAGACCAAACGGCAGCAAGCAATATTTGCTTCATTTTGAAAACCTTATAAAAACAGAAAGGCCGTCTGAAATATTTTCAGACGACCTTTTTATACTGGTTTAACGATGGTAGTTAGGTGCTTCTTTAGTGATTTGTACGTCGTGAACGTGAGATTCGCTCATACCGGCAGAAGTGATTTCCACAAATTCTGCTTTCTCGTGCATTTCAGCAATATTGGCGCAACCCAAGTAACCCATGCTGGAGCGCAGGCCGCCGGTCAGCTGGTGGATGATGTTCACAATCGGGCCTTTGTAAGGAACGCGGCCTTCGATGCCTTCAGGAACATATTTGTCTGTGCTGTCGGTTTTGTCTTGGAAGTAGCGGTCGGCAGAACCTTGACTCATCGCACCCAACGACCCCATGCCGCGGTAAGACTTGTAAGAGCGGCCTTGGTAGAGTTCGATTTCGCCCGGTGCTTCTTCCGTACCGGCAAACATACCGCCGAGCATGACGCTGTATGCACCTGCTGCCAGAGCTTTGGCAATATCGCCGGAGAAGCGGATACCGCCGTCGGCAATCAGGGGAACGCCGGTACCTTTCAAGGCTTCGGAAACATTGTGAATCGCAGTCAGTTGAGGCACGCCCACGCCGGCTACGATACGGGTCGTACAAATCGAGCCCGGGCCGATACCGACTTTAACGGCATCCGCACCTGCAGCGACCAAATCCAAAGCGGCTTTGGCAGTCGCGATGTTACCGCCGATGACTTGGATGTGCGGGTAGGTTTCTTTTACCCAGCGCACACGATCGATAACGCCTTGGCTATGGCCGTGGGCAGTATCGACCACAATCACGTCCACGCCTGCTTCTACCAATGCTTTGACACGCTCTTCGGTATCGCCGCCGGTACCCACCGCGGCACCGACGCGCAGGCGGCCTTCGGCATCTTTGTTGGCATTAGGGAATTCGGTTGTTTTCAGAATATCTTTAACTGTAATCAGACCTTTGAGTTCGTCTTGGTCGTTCAACACCAAAACGCGCTCCACTTTGTGCGCATGCATAATTTCGCGGGCTTCGTCGATGCTGGTACCTTCAGGAACGGTAACCAAACGGTCGCGGGGGGTCATGATGGCAGAAACCGGCAGATCGACACGGTTTTCAAAACGCAGGTCGCGGTTGGTCACGATACCGACCACTTTGCCGTTTTCAACAACAGGCAGACCGGACATTTTGCGTTTGCGTTGTGCGCGCATTTCCAAAACTTCGCGGATCAATGCGGTCGGCGCAACGGTAACGGGATCTTTCACCACGCCGCTCTCATGGCGCTTCACTTTGGAAACGGCACGCGCTTGCAACTCCGGCGTCATGTTTTTATGGATAATGCCGATGCCGCCTTCTTGAGCCATAGAGATGGCCAGACGCGCTTCGGTAACGGTATCCATTGCAGCAGAAAGTAGAGGGAGGTTGAGCGTGATATCGCGGGTGAGTTTGGTTTGAAGTTTGACATCTCGAGGCAGCACGTTTGAGTGCGCTGGAACCAACAAAACGTCGTCGAAAGTATAGGCTTTTTCTACAATACGCATGATGCTCGGTCTTTCAGTTTGTGCAAGATGCACGGCATTATATCACACCGGCTTGATGCTAACATTGGCAATACATGTTTTAACGTTATTTTTTTACATGATTTGATCTGCGGTACAAAAATATGCCAACGCATTGCAGTTTCAAGTAAAATAGGTCGAATGAGAACATCATTTACAAAAGGGAAACCCATGAAATCTTCCGTACTCAAAACCTGTCTGACAGCAGCCCTTCTCTCTTCCGCCGCCCTGACCTGCGCGGCCGAGGTTTACACTTGGAAAGGCGCATCGGGTAACAGCTATTCCGATACGCCAAACCGTCTGCAACCGAAGCGTTCCGGCGTGGTCAACATCCGCACGCACAACGTTAAACCTGCCGTTGCGCCTGCTGTTGCGGCATCTGAGCCGGTTGCCGAGCAGCCTAATGAGCAGGTTGCGGAACAAAACAAACAAATTGAAGAGCGCAATAAAAAAATCGAAGAACAAAACCGCCAAAACAAGCTGGAAAACTGCAAAATCGCCAAAATCAACCGCCAAGTCGCCGAAAGCGCACGCTTGGCCAATCGCGACAGCCTAATTAAACAATACCAAAACGACGTCAATAAATACTGCAATTAAGCTCTCGAATCACAATATCAAAAAGGCCGTCTGAAATTTAATTTCAGACGGCCTTCATTTTTCAACCTATCAATAATACAGTTGAACCAACAACAAACCGATGGCCAAGCTGAATGCCATGCTCAACAGGCCTGGAATCATGAAGCTGTGGTTGAAAATGAATTTGCCGATTTTGGTCGAGCCGGTTGTATCGAAGTCGATAGCGGCAATAATCGGACCGTAGTTCGGAATAAAGAAATAGCCGTTTACCGCAACGAATGTGCCGATAATGATGGGCGCAGGAATACCCAGTTTGATGGCGATCGGGAACAGCGTCGCCACTGTCGCGCCTTGGCTGTTGACCAATACCGACAAGACAAACAGGGCAAAAGCAAAGGTCCACGGTGCAGATTCAACCAAATGGCTGACGGTCGATTCCACTTCTGTTAAGTGGCCGTTCATCAAGGTATCGCCCAACCAAGCCACGCCAAACACCGCAATCACGGCACGCATACCGGCATGGAATACCGAACCTCGGGTAATCGCATCGCCATTGGGTTTACATGCCAAAATAATCAGCGCAGAAGCTGACAACATCACGATTTCAATCGTATGCGCCATGCCCATAGGCTTAATTGCACCATCGTGTTCAAAAGCCGGACGCAGCTCAGGCAGCGCACCCATTACCACCACCAGCAATGCCGCAGTCAAGAAAATACCGACCGACAATTTGGCTTTCGGCGAAATGGCGACATCGGATTTTTGCTCCTCCACATCAATGTATTCTTTCACATAGTTCGGGTCTTTCAGCAAAGCCTGATAATGCGGATCGTCTTTCAACTCTTTGCCCAGTTTGTTTACGAACACGCAAGCCAAACCGATACCCAAAATCGTGGACGGAACGGTAACTTTCAACACGTCCGCCATCGTGATGTGTTGCGGCTCTAGCATGGTAACGCAGGCAACAACCGCGGCTGCAATCGGGCTGGCAACAATCGCAAATTGGGAAGCGATAACCGCCATTGTCAGCGGACGGGAGGGACGGATGCCATTGCGACGGCTGACTTCGGCAATCACGGGCAAGACCGAGTAAGCCACATGGCCCGTACCTGCCAACACGGTAAAGGTGTAAGTTACCGCCGGAGCGATAAAGGTGATGTATTTCGGATTGCGGTGCAACACGCGCGTGGCAATCTTAATCATATAGTCCAAACCACCACTGGCCTGCATGGCCGCCGCGGCAGACACTACCGCCATAATCATCAGCATCACATCAATCGGCGGGCTGGTCGGTTGAAGATGGAAACCAAAAGACAATACGGCCAAGCCGATACCGCCGAGCACGCCCAAACCAATACCGCCAACCTGCGCACCAATCAGGATACACAGCAGCACAACGGCAAACTGGATAAAAAACATAGTTGACATAACAACTCCCAAAATCCGGCCTTAACCGAAATAAAATTACAAACGGTCAAATTATAGAGCAAACCCTCTTTCCTAACCATACTTTACCGAACTATACATACTGATTTACATCAAATAAATAATATTCTCATTTAACTGCACAAGCTTTTTAAAAAAATACAAAAAAAGGCCGTCTGAAAGATTTTCAGACGGCCTCTATGATTTAAAAAAAGATGATAAGGCTATTTTCCGGCTACTTCTTCATCTTTTATAAAATCCGATACGCCATGAACACAGCGGATTTTGCGTTCCGACAACGTTGCCTCCAACAAGGCATCGTTTTGCGGCAAAGAATCGCGTTCTGCCTCATTGTGCCAGAGGTGGTACGCAATGCCGGCAAATTTCAAATTATGACGTTTCATACCGTTTGGAAGTCTTGTCCCCGAACATTGCCAACCCCTTCTCCGCCAACCGCGACGGCATCAATATCGGCGAAGGCGCAGCCGTATTCATAATGACGCGCGATGCGGATTTTTTTCCGGCGATATGCGGCTTCTGGGTTATGGCGCAAGCAGCGATGCCTACCATATTTCCACGCCGCGCCCCGACGCTCAAGGCGCAATCCTCGCCTTTCAGACGGCATTGCGGCACGCCGGACTTGCGCCCGAAGACATCGGCTGGATCAATCTGCACGGCACCGGGACGCACCACAACGACAGTATGGAAAGCCGCGCCGTTGCAGAAGTATTCGGCAACAATACGCCCTGCACGTCCACCAAGCCGCAAACCGGGCATACTTTAGGCGCGGCGGGCGCAATCGAAGCCGCGTTCGCGTGGGGCATTGCCGACCGGCAAAGCAATCCCGAAGGAAAACTTCCGCCCCAGCTTTGGGACGGACAGAACGACCCCGGCCTGCCCGCCATCAACCTGACCGGCAGCGGCAGCCGCTGGGAAACCGAAAAACGCATTGCCGCCAGCTCATCGTTTGCCTTCGGGGGAAGCAACTGCGTCTTAATTATCGGATGAAATAAGTTTGTCAATCCCACCGCTATGCTATACAATACGCGCCTACTCTTGACGGGTCTGTAGCTCAGAGGTTAGAGCAGGGGACTCATAATCCCTTGGTCGCGGGTTCGAACCCCACCGGACCCACCAATTCCCAAGCCCGGATGTATGTTTGGGCTTTTTTGCCGCCCTGTGAAACCAAAATGCTTTGAGAAACCTTGATGATGAAAAGAGTCAGCGTATTGATTGTTGCCAAAAATGAAGCAAGCCACATTCGGGAATGTATTGAAAGTTGCCGTTTCGATAAAGAAGTTATCGTTATCGACGACCACAGCACCGACAATACTGCCGAAATTGCCGAAAGTTTGGGTGCATAAAGTCTTCCAACGGCATTTGAACGGGGATTTCGGAGCACAAAAAACATTTGCCATCGAACAGGCTGGCGGGAAATGGATTTTCCTGATTGATGCAGACGAACGCTGCACGCCGGAACTATCTGATGAAATCTCAAAAATTGTCCAAACCGGCGATTATGCCGCCTATTTTGTCGAACGCCGCAACCTTTTCCCTCACCATCCGGCCACACACGGAGCGATGCGTCCCGACAGCGTATGCCGTTTGATGCCGAAGAAAGGCAGTTCGGTGCAAGGCAAAGTACACGAAACCGTACAGACCCCCTACCCAAAACGCCGTCTGAAACATTTTATGTACCATTACACGTACGACAACTGGGAACAATATTTCAACAAGTTCAACAAATATACTTCCATCTCAGCCGAGAAATACCGGGAACAGGGAAAACCCGTAATTTTCGTTAAAGACATTATCCTCCGTCCGATTTGGGGTTTTTTCAAAATTTATATCCTGAACAAAGGGTTTCTTGATGGAAAAATGGGTTGGATTATGTCCGTCAACCACAGCTATTACACGATGATTAAATATGTCAAACTATATTATCTGTACAAATCCGGCGGAAAATTTTAAATGGAAAAAGAATTCAGGATATTAAATATCGTATCTGCCAAAATTTGGGGCGGGGGCGAGCAATATGTCTATGATGTTTCAAAAGCATTGGGGCTTCGGGGCTGCACGATGTTTACCGCCGTCAATAAAAAAATAATGAATTGATGCACAGGCGCTTTTCCGAAGTTTCTTCCGTTTTCACAACACGCCTTCACACGCTCAATGGGCTGTTTTCGCTCTACGCACTTACCCTCTTTATCCGGGAAAACCGCATTTCCCACCTAATGATACACACCGGCAAAATTGCCGCCTTATCCATACTTTTGAAAAAACTGACCGGGATACGCCTGATATTTGTCAAACACAATGTCGTCGCCAACAAAACCGATTTTTATCACCGCCTGATACAGAAAAACACCGACCGCTTTATTTGCGTTTCCCGTCTGGTTTACGATGTGCAAACCGCCGGTAATCCCTTTAAAGAAAAATACCGGATTGTTCATAACGGTATCGATACCGACCGCTTCCCCCCCTCTCAAGAAAAACCCGACAGCCGTTTTTTTACCGTCGCCTACGCCGGCAGGATCAGTCCGGAAAAAGGATTGGAAAACCTGATTGAAGCCTGTGTGATATTGCATCGGAAATATCCTCAAATCAGGCTCAAATTAGCAGGGCACGGACATCCGGATTATATGTGCCGCCTGAAGCGGCGCGTATCTGCTTCGGGAGCAGAACCATTTGTTTCTTTTGAAGGGTTTACCGAAAAAAACTTGCTTCGTTTTACCGCCAAAGCGATGTCGTGGTTTTGCCCAGCCTCGTCCCTGAGGCATTCGGTTTGTCATTATGCGAGGCGATGTACTGCCGAACGGCGGTGATTTCCAATACTTTGGGCGCGCAAAAAGAAATTGTCGCGCATCATCAATCGGGGATTCTGTTGGACAGGCTGACACCTGAATCTTTGGCGGATGAAATCGAACGCCTCGTCTTAAACCCCGAAGCAAAAAAACGCACTGGCAACAGCAGCTCATCAATGCGTCGCCGACCGTTTCACCATCAACCATACCGCCGACAAATTATTGGATGCAATATAAACCGCTTTCAGACGGCATATGATAGCAACGGGCGACAAATTCGCTGTCTTCCCTGCCCCAACCGACAAAGCTATTGTCAAACCCGTTGACGGCAAGCGCATCGCTGCGGAAAAAGCCCATATTGCAGGTTTTGATGCCTTTGTGTTTGCGGTTGCCTTTTCGGCCTGCCAATTTGGCCAAACAACGGCAGCGCAGGGCAGAAAGCCGTTTTTCTATTCCCGAGCTGAACATAGACAAGGCAGGCAAATCGCCTTCGTTCAAAATATCCTGCGTTTTATCCTCAGTCAAAATCACGCGGGAACCCTGTATCAGACGGCCTTTGCGGGCAATCTTCAAATGATCGGCGATAAAAGACGGATCCAAAACCATATCGCCGTCAATCAACACAATATAATCGCTCTTCGCCTGCGCCAACGCACGGTTGCGCGATTCGGCAGCACGAAAGCCTCTATCCGGCTGCCATGAATGTTTGACCGGAATGCTTGTCCTACGGCGGATAAAATCAACCACTTCGGCGGTTTCCTGCCTTGAGCCGTCATCCGCGACAATAATCTCATCCGGCAGACGGGTTTGCAATAAAGCCGATTTTAACACCAGCTCCAAAGCATCGGGGCGGTTGTAAGTGGTGATGATGAGGGAGACGGTTATCGTGCGGTTGCGCTCATAGAGTTTGACATATTTGTAATACGAACCTTGCGCATTGGACACCGAAATCGTCAGGCCGTCCGCCCCATAGGCAAAACCGCGCTTGAGCAGATAGTTCTTCACAAACGATACGCCGCCATGCAGCAAAGCCTTAAACGGCGAACTGTCTTTCTTGAAGCGGTTTTCTTCCGCATACAGCGAACTGTACTGCTGCATTTTCTGAATCAGCCCTTCGGCGTTTTCAAAAGAATAATGTTTCAGACGACCATCGAGTTGTTTAACCTTGGCTTCCTGCGGCAACACCAAAGACTCATGCACCTGACGGTCGGAAAAACGGGTAAATCTGCGATGATAAAGGCGCGGAATAATATCCGGATACCAGCCGCAGCCTTTAATCAGTCTGCCGTGGTAATGGTTCAGACGGGAAAGCGAAAAAATATGTTCCTTCTCATTTTCCAAAACGGCCGCACGAATGGCTTCGATTAAAGCCTCATCCGCCACTTCATCGCTGTCTATGCTGAAAATCCAATCGTTTTGCGCCAGTCTGGCCGCCAGATTTTTCATCGGGCCAAACCCGATAAAGTCATGCTTGTAATAGCTGACATTCGGAAAGCCCTTGGCAATTTCAAAAGTACGGTCAGTCGAGCCGTTGTCCAACAGCAGGACTTCGTCAAAGTCTTTCAGCGCACTCAAAACTTCTGAAAGATAACGTTCTGAATTTTTTACCAACATGGCGGCGGTTGCCGGAATTGTGTGCATCATAAAAAGGCCGTCTGAAAAAGGAAGCTGTATTTTAACCGATATACCGCTACAATATGTCCTCCTTTTTTCAGACGGCCTGACTCATGCAGCTTATTCTTGCCCCCATGCAGGGGCTGGTGGACGATGTGATGCGCGACCTGTTGACGCGTATTGGCGGATTTGACGAATGCGTCAGCGAATTTGTCCGCATTACGCACACGGTCCACTCACGCACTACTTGGCTTAAATATGTTCCCGAAATCGCCCATGCCAACCGTACGCCGGCCGGCACGCCCTGTACTGTCCAGATTTTGGGCAGCGATGCGGGAAACATGGCCGTCAATGCTTTGGAAGCCGTGCGTTTCGGTGCGGACAAAATCGACCTCAACTTCGGCTGCCCCGCGCCAACGGTCAACAAACACAAAGGCGGCGCGGTCTTGCTCAAAGAGCCCGATTTGATTTACCACATCGTTCACACCCTGCGCCAACGCCTGCCGCAACACATTCCGTTGACTGCCAAGATGCGGCTCGGTTATGAAGACAAAAGTCTGGCATTAGAATGCGCTTCCGCGATTGAAAATGGTGGCGCATGCGCGTTAACCGTCCATGCACGCACCAAAGTCGAGGGCTACGAACCGCCGGCACATTGGGAATGGGTGCGCAAAATCCGCGATGCAGTCAGTATTCCCGTTACCGCCAACGGCGATGTGTTCAGCCTTCAAGACTATCTCGACATTAAAACTCGTCAGCGGCTGCGACAGCGTAATGCTCGGGCGCGGCGCGGTTATCCGTCCCGATTTGGCGCGGCAAATCAAGCAATATGAAAAACGGCGAAACAGTCAAAGATACCGACTTTGCCGAAGTCTCCTCATGGATAGTCCAATTCTTCGACTTGTGCCTTGCTAAAGAAGCCAACAACAAATATCCGGTTGCCCGTTTGAAACAATGGCTGGGCATGATGAAAAAAAGAGTTTGAACAGGCGCAGGTATTGTTTGACCGTATCCGCGCCGTCAAAGAAGCGGATGAAGTGAAACAGATTCTGCTGTCGTTTGAACAAGAGATGCATTCATGATTAAAAAAAGGCCGTCTGAATTTCAGACGGCCTTTGATTTCATCACCTACATACATAATCAGCCAACAGCCTGCCTTTTTTTCCGCACTGGCTGCATTAGCCATGTTTACCTGTCTGGTCTCAGGGCCATTCTTAGATTTCAGGGCTTCGCCATATTTTCTGGCAAATTCTTTATTGGCACTGGTCACCCTTGACTCGGTAGAATCCAACATAAAGCCATCTTGCTCATATTTGCCTTGCGCAGTAATAATCAAGATATTTTCAGGCGCAGGATAATCCGGAAAATCAATATAGTTGGTAACCAGCTTGTAGGAAACGCCTTTGCCGTGTTTCATATCCTGACAGATGCCGTTAGGCGCGGTAAAGACTGCATGACCGATCCGGCTACGTCCGAAATCGTAAAAATCGATTCTCTTAGCAGCAGCCAACAGTTTTCTATCGTTGCCGTCATTGATATTTAATGACTTGCCGTTTACCAAAAACAGGGTTGGCAACAAGGGGGTGCCATGATAGGCTTCCAAATTATATGCTTCGCCCAACAGCTTGCCCTGGCGATACACCGTCAAGACAGGCTTTTTCAGACCATTTTCCGGATTACCGGTTTTCTTAAAAGAAATCTTCTGAAGTACATTGCCAAATTCATAATAAGGCCGCGACTGCACGCCTGTTTTCGCATCCTGCAGGGCGCTCCAGTCACCGTCCGTCGTTTGGGCGTATGCAGTCACAGCAGCAAAAAGAATACCCGATAGTAAAACTTTAGAATGTTTCATTCATAAACTCCTTCTTAAGTAAACAAAAGAACGGATGTGTGCCTTTACTGCCTAATTTTATTTCTTTATTAAAATTTTAGAACTATTGTACTAACTTAGCAAGGGATTAAAGAATAGGCCGTCTGAACATTCAGACGGCCTTGATTAACCTCAAATTTTAAGAAGCCAAAACGCGGGGGAAAAAAATCTCATTTTCCAAGTGGATATGGTCTTTCAAATCATCCACCATCTCTTTGGCCAATGTGTACAAACGGGTCCAGCTGCCACAAGCGCCTTCTGGAAGCTCAAAATTATTGGTCAATTCTTCCAGGCGCGCGATGGCTTGGTCGTGTTCTTCATGCTCGTGCATCATCACGCTGATTGGCATTGCTGCGCCACGGCCCACGCCCTGATTAATCATCGGGAACAACATGCGCTCCTCTTTCATCATGTGCATCAACAGCTCGTTTTGCATATAGGCCAACAAATCGGCCACTTCGGCAGGGAAAGTATCGGCATGAACCTGCGCCACTTTTTGCGCCAGCGGAACCAACTCTTCAAACTGGGCGCGGTGAACGTTGTGATAACGTTGCAGGATATGGTCAATCGTAGAATTGAAAGGCGCGGTTTCCCAAAGGGTAAAGTCGGTCATGGCTGTGTTCCTTTAAAGATTTATATTGAATGAATGTTAGACGTAAGGATACACGCAGCTACCGTCTTTGTATAGTTTTTTAATTGTTTAATTAATTGATAATAAAAGTTATTTTCAAATTTAAAATAACAAACAGGCCGTCTGAAACATAATGCCAACGTTTCAGACGGCCTGCCCTTTTCTTAAATAATCCAACGATATAACGCAATCATTACCGGCATGGTTACCACACAAAGCAAGGTTGTCAGCCCGTAAATCGCGCTGGCTTTTTGGGCATTTTTGCCGTAAACAACCGCCATTTGGGTAACTGTCGCTGCGGCAGGCGAAGTCGTTGCCAAAAAGCTGATTAAAACAACCGTATCCGCATGCGCATCATGATGGGCAAAACCACAAACTTTGACGGCAAAAAGCAATAATATCGGAATCAAAATCAACCTTAAAAAAGCAACAAGATACAGCCTCGGCGTCCACATAATCGAGCGCAGCGGCAAAGAAGCCAAAAGCATGCCCGCCACCAACATGGCAACCGGGCCAATCATGCCACCTACCGTCGCCAAAGTATTATCGACAATATGCGGCAGCTTGATTTGAAAGGTAAACATCAGCAGCCCGACCAGCATGGATAAGATGTTGATATTGGTAAAAATGGTTTTCCAAGCCACATTGCCGCGGCCGCAAATCAACAGGCGCAGATGTGTCCAAAACAAAAACGTCTGCACCATGATAAAACCGCTGGTGTAAATCACCCATTCCGCACCAAAGACCGACATTACCAAAGGAATAATCAAGTTGCCCGAATTACTATACACCGTCGCCGCGTGTTCGAGTGCATCGAGTTTGAACAAGTGTTTAAACACCCTGCCCAAAACAATCAACACCACATGGAAACACCGCCAGCATGACGGAAAGCTTCAACCCTTCGATAATCTGCGGCGTATTGTCCATCTGAAAAGCGTGAATCATGACGGATGGGCTGATCAAGTAAAGCGCGATGACCGAGAGCGTATAGCTGTTTTCCGATTTCAACAGCCCGGCTTTCACCAAGGCCACGCCCATCAAAACAATCAGCGTCAACTCGGTAATTTTTCCGGCAAGCAGGAAAGAGGTTTCCATAATAAAAAAAGCGGCAAAAACGCTGATTTTACGCTTCTACCGCTTCGCATGCCAAATTCAGACGGCCTCAACATTCAAGGCCATCTGAAATTTTCTACCACAGATAGGTTACGCTGGCTCCACCGCCTGCACCACCCTTAGATGCACCAACAGCCGAACCTTTTACCAGCCATTTGCCGCTGGCAGATACTTTCGACACTCCGACAGCAAAACCGGCCTTTCCGCGCCAAACTCCGCTACCAATGGATACCGCACCCTGTCCCGGCTGGTAAGCCTGTCCCAGATTACCCACCGCAATCGCAGCGGCAGAGCCGGCATCCGCACGGTCTTCCAGTTTTTTCATTTCTACGCGTGTTTCAGCGCGTATCTGATTGATTTGAGCGGCTACTGCCGACTCTTTTTGCTGACTGTCGGCCTGCCATCTTTCCGCAAGCCTTTTGACCTGAGCCACATTTACCGCATCCGTATCCTGAGTACCGGCAGCCACATGGGTAATTTGACGGCTGTCCTTTTCATTGCCAACCGAAACCGCGCCCAATGTCGATTTCCATGCCTTTTCTTCAGATTGACTTACCGACTGTGTCGCAAAATCATAGCCTGCCTGCCCTGCAGCCAAATCCGCAATACTTTGCGCACCCAGAGCCACCCCTTTCTCGGCTTTACCTTTGGCTTGGAAACCGAGTGCCAAAGATTTCTCTTCCAAAGCCGATGCACCGCCGCCGACTGCCGTACCACCTTCTTTACGCACACTGGAGCTGGTGCCGACAGCCAGACCGTTCAAGGCTGTAGCGGAAGACTCGACACCCAAAGCTACACTGTTTACGGCATTCGATACCGCACGCGTACCAACCGCCACTGCTTGATAACCTTCTGCTTCAGCAGCCGATGCCAGCGCAAGTGATTGAGTTCCACGTGCTTTAGCTCGATCACCTAAGGCCGTCGCACTGAGCGCATCCGCCTCACTATCTCTGCCGATAGCTACTGCATCAATATTACTTGCCTGAGCGCCATTACCTACCGCAACGGCACGCAAAGCCGAAGCCTTGGACAGCAGGCCAACTGCAACGGATTGACCGCCAGAAGCAGCCGCTGCGCCACCGACTGCTACATCATTTGTTCCCTTGGCATGGGCCCGAAAGCCAACCGCCACCGACCGCAATGCCTCCGCCTTGGATTCGCCACCCAAAGCAGTTGCGCTCAAACCGGGAGCGGCAGAATCATAACCCAAAGGCACCGCCTTATAGCCACTTGCTTTAGCCTTGTCGCCAACTGCAGCGGCATTTTCGCCCGATACGGATTCTTTACCGACAGCCAAAGAACCCGTCTTGTGCATGGTTCCAGCAACAATACCTCCGTCCGCATACGCAGTACCGAAAAAGCGCTAAAGCCAAACACAAAGGTCTGAGCGATACATTCAGTTTCATCTTTATATTCTCCATTTTTTAAATATTAAAAAAATATCCCGTTCAATCGTATTAATACTTTTGAACTAGTTATATTGTATATTTTTTTATTCTCATATTAAATAATTTGGATAGATATTTTTGATTTGTGTCATAAATTTCAAACATCCTGGCAAATATTCCTGACCATCCTTCGAAACAGCCATCAGTTTCAGACGGCCTGAAGCCTTTTTCCAACAACCCGACATAATTTGCCCTACCGCAAAGCAAATCAATATAAATCTGTCCGTATATCCGCTATAATCAGCCATTTTCTTCAAACAGGAAACATCATGTCCCCCAGCCGTTTCAATCAAACGGGCCCCAAAATCGGCCTGAGCGTACGCCTTGCAGAAACCCAAGCTGAAATCGAAGCCGCCCAAAGATTGCGCTATCAGGTTTTTGCCCAAGAATTGGGTGCGGAAATCGAAAGCGATGACGGCCGCGATGTCGATCCTTATGATGAACATTGCCACCACCTGCTCGCCTTCGACGATGCAACCGGCGAGGTTATCGGCTGCTACCGCCTGATTACCGAAGAAACCGCAAAAAAAGTCGGTGGCTGGTACAGCGAGCATGAATTTCGACCTTGAGCCTTTGAAAGACATCCTGCCGCAAACCGTCGAACTCGGCCGCGCCTGTACCCACCCGGACTACCGCAACGGCGGCTTGGTCATGCTGTTGTGGACCGGTTTGGTCAAATTCATGAAAGACGAAAACCTGCGCTTTATGATTGGTTGCGGCAGTATCGAAATGCGCGACGGCGGCAACGATGCGGCCGGCCTGTATCATGCGTTGAAAGACAAATACCTCGCTCCGGAACAATGGCGTGTCAAACCGCTCAACCCACTCAAATGGGACAGTATCACGCCGTCTGAAAATCCGCCTGTACCTGCCCTGATCAAAGGCTATCTCAAAGCAGGCGCGTGGTTCTGCGGCGAGCCTTGCGTCGATGAAGCATTCAACTGTGCGGATGTGCTGATCATGATGGATATCAGCCACCTTTCCGACCGCTACTTGCAGCGTTTTGCCCCTAAAACCGATTCATAATAAAAGGCCGTCTGAAACTTCAGACGGCCTGCCTAATCTTTATAAAAACACACACAATGACCGCCAAAATCCGTTTTATCTTCCGTCTCCTCTGCATTGCCGGCTGCCTTTTGTACGGCATGGCCGAAATGTTTTTTCTGTTTCCCTTTTACAGCAGCAAACGCAAACTGCGCGCGATCCAATTATGGTCGCTGCGCGTGCTCGCTTCCTGCGGCATGAAACTGCAAACCTTCGGCACGCCGCCGCAAGAAGATCACGGTCAGCTGATTATCAGCAACCATATTTCATGGTTGGACATTATGGCGGTCAACGGCGCATTTCCCGGCCGTTTTGTGGCTAAAGACGATGTAGCCAAATGGCCGGTAGTCGGTTATCTCGCCACGCAAGCGCAAACGGTTTACGTCTCGCGCAACCGCGGCATCAAAGGCAATTCCGCCAAAATTGCAGGCGTGACCGAAGCACTGAAAAACGGCGATACCGTCACCATTTTCCCCGAAGGTACCAGTACCGAAGGCCGTGAAATCCTGCCGTTCAAACCCAGCTTTTTTCAGACGGCCTATGATGCAGGCGTACCGATTATTCCGGCACTCTGCCGCTATCCGAATCCGGACGGCAGCAGCCCCAATCCGCACACTGCCTACTACGGCGACATCAGCCTCTGGCAATCCATCTGCATGGTCATCAGCCAACCTTCCAGCACGGTCGAGCTGCATTTCCTCGATCCGATTGAGGCGGGAGAAGACCGCTATGCTACCGCGCTTCAAGTACACGCCCTGTTGAGCGAAAAGCAAAAACAGTTGGGCTGATCAAAAAAAGGCCGTCTGAATGTTCAGACGGCCTTTTTCATTATCTTATGTCTTAAGATGAATATTGCACCGAATCGCTACCGCTTTTCTTTTGAATAAATTCAATTTTGTAGCCGTCCGGATCTTCGACAAACGCAATCACAGTCGTGCCGTGTTTCATCGGGCCGGCTTCGCGTACCACTTTACCGCCCATTTCTTTGACACGTTCACACGCAGCGTAAGCATCATCGACTTCAATCGCGATGTGGCCGTAAGCATCGCCCAAGTTGTAAGACTCGGTATCCCAGTTGTGGGTCAGTTCCAAAACAGTATGGTCCGCCTCATCGCCATAACCGACAAAAGCCAAAGTAAAACGGCCTTCGGGATAATCGCGGCGGCGCAGCAGTTGCATGTTCAATACGTTTTGATAGAAATCCAAAGAGCGTTCGAGATTGCCGACACGCAACATAGTATGAAGCAAGCGCATGATTTTGTTCCTTTCTGAATTATGTTTGGTCATGGATTATAACACATCAGGCATTTGCCCCCTCATCTTAGAAAATACCGATACATACACCGTGTAGAAATGAAGCGTATCCTCTATCGCCATTTGAATTTCATGTATTAACAAGCACACCGACTGACTAAATTGCTATAATCGCCACACTTACAACACAACACTTCAAACCGTCATGAAAACCTTTGTTCTTCCAGATACCCGTCCTTATCCGCAGAGCCCTATCAAAAACTACCTTCTGCTCAATGCCTATCAGCTGGCGCACAACTCCTCCTCCGCATCACGCAAACTTTCGGCCGGCCAACTGCAAACCGAAATCCGCACCATGCTCAGCCAAAACCATTACATCAATCTTTCATTGGCGATGACCATGGCGCCCGATGTCGGCACTTACACCAGCCTGATTCAAAGCGTGGGCGAAGTCCTGAAGGCAGAAAACGATAACGAAGCCCAATGGTTTGCCTTGCCTGTCGTTTTGGTCGCCGGTTGCAAAAAAGAACAAATCCTGCCGCTCACGCTGCCTACCGAAGCCCTCTTCGCCTGCCTGCAAAACTACCCCAACCTACGCGCCCTCACGCAAAACACGCAATGGCTGCCCTACCTCGTCCAATCTACCGATTTGAGCAGCGTTACCCCGGGCGAATGGTTCCAAAGCCAAGCAAAACGATGAAACAGCAGGCGCATTCCTGCAAAAAAATTCGAATACAAACCATTGACGCTGCCCGAAGGCCAATCCGTCCATGTTGTTTACGCGCTGGGCTACGGCAATAAAGACATTCAGACGGCCTTGGGCCTCAACCTGCAACAGGCAGGCCTGCCATTGATGCAGGTTTGGCAAGAGTATCTCGCCCTCGACGGCGTTACCCTCTTTACCAACCCGCTCTCGCCCAATACGCCGCTTGACGCGCTTACCGATGGCAGCCACACCCGCCAACGCATGGCCATGGACGTTTTTGCCACCAACGCCATCCGCGCCATCCGTATGCAAAAGCCCGCGCGTCGGCGTTGTCGCCGCAGCGAAAGCAGACGGCAAGCTCCAGTTCAGCTTCAACGCGACAGACAGCGCGTTTGAAATCGTTCCGCAGACCTTCACTTGGGAGCTGGCCTCAACCGACAATATCGCCATCGTGCAGCAAAACTTCCTCGACCTGATGGCAGAATGCCGAATCGAGCATCTCTACCTGCTGCACAACCCACTGGGCGAAAACGAGAACATCCCTACTTATGCCCAAGCGTTGAAACTGGAAGGCCATAATCCTTTCTTCAGCAATGTAAACTAAATTGAAAATGCAACACGCCAAGGCCGTCTGAAACGGTTTAGCGTGTTGCATTGATTTTCAAACCTTACCGCTCATTTTCACGCATATGAAAACCCACAAAATCCTTTTCGTCTGCCTCGGCAACATCTGCCGCTCCCCCATGGCTGAATACGTCCTGCGCCACCGCGCCCGCGAAGCAGGCATGGGCAATGCCGTCATTACAGCCAGCGCAGGCACATCAGGTTGGCACGACGGAGAAGATATGCACGAAGGCACACGCCGCGCGCTCAAGCAACACGGCATCGACCCGTCAGGCTTTACCAGCAGCAAGATCAAACCCAGTGATGCCGAACATTTCGACTACATCATCGTGATGGACGACAACAACCTCAGAGAAACCGAAAAACAGCTCGGTTTTCACCCCGGCAAAATCTTCAAACTGACCGACCTTATCCCCGATTCAGGTTACAACCACGTTCCCGATCCGTGGTACACAGGCGACTTTGACGAAACCTACCGTCTGGTCGATGCCGGCAGTTTGGCCTTGTTGGAAAAATTGAAACAGGCTTAAACCGACTTTAACAATAAAAGGCCGTCTGAACAGGTATCTGCAAAAGCTATGCTTTCGTGATTACCTGTTCAGACGGCCTTTATCTATGACCGCAATCAACCTACGCGATAAAACGCCAGACTGCCTAATAAATTTGGCAGATGTTTGACCTGTCGGTTTCCTGTCATGACCGCACGCTCAAGCACGCGGATTTTGTTTTTGGCGCACAATAAATCGAAGTCTTTGAGGGTACACCAATGGATATTAGGCGTGTCATACCAGTGATACGGCATCCGCTCGGAAACCGGCATATGGCCGCCGATGGCGATTTGAAAGCGGTTGCGCCAGTAGCCGAAATTAGGGAAGCTAACAATCGCCTGCTTGGCCACGCGCATCAGACAACACAGGATTTTTTCCGTGTTCTGCATCGCCTGAATGGTTTGGCTCAAGACAATCACATCAAAACTTTGATCGCCAAACGCCGCCAAGCCCTCTTCCAAATCGGCTTGAATGACGTTCACGCCGCGGGATATGGCGGCAATCACGCTGTCGGTATCGATTTCAACGCCGTAGCCGGTGCAATTTTTATGTTCCACCAACGCGGCCAACAGTTCGCCGTCGCCGCAGCCTAAATCGAGTACGCGGCTGCCTTCGGGTATCCAATCGTAAATGAGTTGCAAATCGTCGCGCAGATTCATTTTTGGCAGTCCTTGTAAACGTTGTTCATGTAAGCGGCAACCGCGCGGATATAGGCTTCGTCTTCCATCAAGAAGGCATCGTGGCCGTGATTGGATTTGACTTCAATGTACTGCACGGATTTTTGCGCAGCGATTAATGCCTTGACCAATTCGTGCGAACGTTGCGGCGAGAAGCGCCAGTCAGTGCTGAAGCTGGCAACAAAAAACTTGGCCTGCACATTCTCCACGGCGCGCGTGAGGTTGTGACCGTAATCGGCAGCCGGGTCGAAGTAGTCGAGTGCCTTAGTCATCAGCAGATAAGTATTGGCATCAAAGCGGCCGACAAACTTGTCGCCTTGATAGCGCAGATAAGATTCCACTTCAAATTCAACGCCATAGCCGTATTGATAGCCGTCTGATTTTAAATCGCGGCCGAATTTTTTACCCAAGCCGTCTTCGGCAAGATAGTGATGTGCCCCATCATGCGCGCGATACGCAAACCGCGTGAAGGAACGGTATGATGGCTGCGGTAATTGCCTTCATGGAAATCGGGATCGGTCAAAATGGCCTGACGGGCAACATCGTTAAACGCGATGTTTTGCGCGGAAAGTTTAGGTGCAGAAGCGATAACGAGCGCGTGGGCAACGCGTTCAGGCAAAGAAATCGTCCATTGCAATGCCTGCATACCACCCAAACTGCCGCCGACAATGGCCGCCCATTTTTGAATGCCGAGGTAATCGGCGAGCATGGATTGGGACTTCACCCAGTCTTTGACGGTTACAACCGGAAAATCTGCGCCATATTCGCGGCCGGTTTCAGGATTTTCGGATAAAGGGCCGGTACTGCCGTCGCAGCCGCCCAAGTTGTTCAAACCGACAACGAAAAAGCGTTCGGTATCGATAGGTTTGCCGGGACCGACCATATTGTCCCACCAACCGGCGTATTTATCCTCTGCACTATGTTTGCCGGCAACGTGATGATTGCCTGACAGGGCGTGGCAGATAAGAACGGCATTGCTTTTGTCGGCATTGAGTGTGCCGTAGGTTTCAATCATCAGGTCGAAACGGGGTAAGGTTTTGCCGTTTTCCAGAGCAAGCGGTGTGTCAAACGGGATTTTCTGGGGCGTTACAATGCCCACTGAGGCATTTGTTGTCATTTGTAATTTCCAAGTGAAGCGGCAAAAGGGGTATTATAACGTTTCGTTTTTGTTTTGTGCATGAGGCTTCAGACGGCCTGCCCTGATTAAAGGCAATATTTTTGGGAGAATGTGGAATGATTGGCAGGCTTTTGCGATTTTTTTTCTTTTGCGCCATAGCGGCATTGATTGTGAACCGTTTGTTCAGCCGCCAACAAAAGCGCACCATTCGGGAAATCGCCAAAATCAGCGCGTGGGTATTGCTGGGTGCGGCGGCCGCTACACTGTTTTGGTATTTGATGATGCTGTTTTTCAAGCATATTCCCAATTCTTATTGAAATAAAATATAAAAGGCCGTCTGAAAACCTTAATCCAGCTTTTTCAGACGGCCTTTTGATGTTCAAATTTAAAACAGCTCTTCCGGAATCTTGCAAACCGGAATCGGATTGACTTTGTGCTGCATGGCTTTGTGCAATCGGGTATAGATTGCCAAAACTTCGCGCTGTCTGCCCTCTAAATCTTCAGGCTTGTGGCTGTCGTACACGCTCATCGCCCATTCGAGTTCAGGATAAGATGCGCCCATTTGCTCTTCATCGGTACGCTCGGTATCCCAAAGGCCGTCCGTCGGTACAGCTTTTTGAATGTCTTCCGACACGTCCAGCTCGGCTGCCAACGCGTACACTTGAGTTTTGGTCAAATCGGCAATCGGGCTGATGTCCACGCCGCCGTCGCCGTATTTGGTAAAGAAACCGACGCCGAAATCTTCAATTTTGTTGCCCGTCCCCGCCACCAGCAAACCATGCAACTGACCGTAATAATAAAGCGTCGTCATACGTAGGCGGCTGCGTGCATTGGCGAGTGCCAGCTGTTTGTTGGGAAATTCGGTTTCGCTGACGTCTACGGTATCGGCAAACGTATCGAACGTTTGGGTCAAATCAACGCTTTGCGCTTTCACATTGGGATAACGCTGTTTCAGACGGCCCATGTGTTCTTGCGCACGGTTGACTTGGTCGGATTTCTGACGAATCGGCATTTCCAACAACAAAACCGACAAACCAGTTTGCGCGGCAAGTGTGGGAAACCACGGCAGAATCGATGCCGCCGGATACGCCGACGACAAAACCTTTGGCACGCGCCTGCTCGGCGTAATCTTTGAGCCATTGAACAATATGGCGGATGATGGCTTGTGTTTGCATAGGGATAAATGTTCGCTTCAAATAAAACGAATGATAGCCTGATTTGCACTTGTCTGAAAGACGACAGGGTATAATGCCCTTTTTATTTCTTGCACGCACACCATGTCCAAACCCATCCTTCTGCGCTGGCTCGTTGTCTGCCTGATTCCGCTCGCCACTCTTTTGTGGTTTGCCCTCAACCCGCCCGAAGACAAAACGCAACACCTCATCAACGGCATCATCCTTGCCTGCGAAGCCACATTTCTATTCAAATTCGTCCTCTTTGACGTCATCAAACACCACCTCAAACAAGAGCCTGAATTGAAACGGCAAAGTATTTGGATGTTTATCCCGATTGTTTTGCTGATTGTTTATTTGTTCCACTATTTCGGTGCATTCTGATGTTTTCAGACGGCCTTGGGCATATTTTTCCATGAACACCACCTCACCTTACACCTGCTGGATTTTCTGCAATGTCATCGACAACTTCGGCGACATCGGCGTTTCATGGCGGCTGGCGCGTATTTTGCAACGCGAACTCGGCTGGCAAGTGCATTTATGGACAGACGACTTCCCCTCCCTTCAGGCACTCTGCCCTGACTTGGCCTCACTTCCCAATATCCATCAAGGCATCGGCATTCACGCCTGGCAAGCCGACCATGCCGAAGATACCGATACAGCTCCTACCCCAGATATCGTCATCGAAACCTTCGCCTGCGAACTGCCCGACAACGTTCAAACCATCATCCGCCGACACCGACCGCTTTGGCTCAATTGGGAATACCTCAGCGCGGAAGACAGCAACGAGAGGCTGCACTTAATGCCCTCACCCCAAGCCGGCGGCATACAAAAATATTTTTGGTTTATGGGTTTCAGCGAAAAAAGCGGCGGCCTGCTGCGCGAACGCGATTACGCCGAATCTGCCCGCTTTGATACGGAAGCCTTACGCCGACAACTCAAACTTCCCGCAAAAAATGCGCCCGAATGGCTGCTTTTCGGCTATCAAAGCGATATTTGGGCAAAATGGCTGACCATGTGGCAACAGGTCGGCCAACCCATTACCCTGCTGCTTGCAGGTACACAAATCATCGCCAGCCTGAAGAACAGCGGTCTAGTACCGCAAAATGCCCTGCTTGAAGACGGCGATATGTATCAGAGCGAACACGTTACCCTGATCAAAATCCCTTTTGTTCCCCAACAGGATTTCGACAAACTGCTCAACCTTGCCGACGGCGCCGTCATACGCGGCGAAGACAGCTTTGTTCGCGCCCAGCTCGCCGGAAAGCCTTTCTTTTGGTACATCTATCCGCAAGAAGAAAATATCCATCTCGACAAACTGCACGCGTTTTGGGACAAAGCGCATCAGGTTTATCCGGATGTTGTCGCCACGGCACACCGCCGCCTTTCCGACGAGCTCAACAACGGAGAAGCGCTCAGCGACAGCCAGCGCCTGCAGGCATGGCAAACCCTGACGGCACACCAAAACGAATGGCGGCAAAGCGCGGCAAAATGGCGAGATGGACTTTTTGCCCAAAAAAGTGCCGTTGAAAAACTTGCCGCCTTTATTTCAAAGCACAAAAAAATACGCTAAAATAGCGCGTTTTATTACAACCGATTTGATTGGAAAACTACAATGAAAACAGCACAAGAACTGCGCGCCGGCAACGTATTCATGGTCGGCAACGACCCTATGGTTGTTCAAAAAACCGAATACATCAAAGGCGGTCGCTCTTCCGCCAAAGTCAGCATGAAACTGAAAAACCTGCTGACCGGTGCCGCTTCTGAAACCATTTACAAAGCCGACGACAAATTCGACGTCGTGATTTTGGCCCGCAAAAACTGTACTTACAGCTACTTTGCCGACCCAATGTACGTCTTCATGGACGAAGAATTCAACCAATACGAAATCGAAGCCGACAACATCGGCGACGCGTTGAAATTCATCGTTGACGGCATGGAAGACGTATGCGAAGTCACTTTCTACGAAGGCAACCCAATCTCCGTAGAATTGCCTACCATCATCGTTCGCGAAGTTGAATACACCGAGCCTGCCGTTAAAGGCGATACCTCCGGTAAAGTGATGAAAACCGCGCGTCTGGTCGGCGGCACTGAAATCCCAAGTGATGTCTTACATCGAAAACGGCGACAAAATCGAAATCGATACCCGTACCGGCGAATTCCGCAAACGTGCTTAATCAGCCCGTAAAACAAAAAGGCCGTCTGAATATTCAGACGGCCTTTTTCTCAATCTGCCTTATTGTTTCTTCAAGCCCTTAGCTTCGACAGTCGCAATTGTACCGTCAATGCCTTTGCTCTTAATCAGCTCGCCAAATTGGTTGCGGTATACTGTTACCAAGCTGGTACCGTCCACGCGGATGTTGTAAATCTTATACGCACCACCGCTTTGGTAAAGCTGGTAGGCCACTTCATACTTAGTGCCTTTTTTGGTCTGAATTTCCGAGAAAACGTCAAACTTATTGCCGTTTGCCGTCATCTTCGGCAACAAGCGCACATTTGCATCCGCCGCACCAATCAGTGCAGAATGCGAGTACATCGCAATCACCATATCCTTGAATGCACGGATAAAATCGGTTTTCTGTTTGGCAGAAAATTCACGCCATGGCGCGCCGACAGCCAAAGCCGAAATACGTTCATAGTCCAAGTAACGGTTGGCATACTGCTCAACCTGTTTCACACGTTGCGCTTCTGTCAAAGATGTGTTACGTGCAATTTTCAACACGGTATCAATGTTCTGCTGCATCTGCTTTGCGCGGGATGCGTTTCCGCCGCCACATAAGGCGCGGCAATTACCATCGGTGCGGCCACAATCAAAGTCTGAAGAAAACGGTTCATGACGATATCCATTCAAAATAAAACCGCATTGTAAAAACAATCTATTCCAAAAAACTTAATTCTTTGTAAAAGCAGTCATGAGCAATGAAAAATCCTGCAATTAAATTTCAGACGGCCTGATAAAAATAAGATAACATATGAACGCTATTTTAAAAGGAAACAGCTATGCCTTACGTCAATATCAAAGTAACCGGTGGCAGCGAAGCCCCGAGCACAGAGCAAAAAGCCGAATTAATCCGCGGCGTAACCGAATTACTCTCTCGCGTTCTCAACAAAAATCCTGAGACAACCGTCGTCGTCATTGACGAAATCGATATGGACAACTGGGGCATAGGCGGCAAAAGCGTGACGGTTCGCCGTGCCGAAGCGCGCAATAAGTAAGCTTTGGCCGTCTGAAATGCTTTTAATTTACCCGCAAAAAGAGTACATTTACCCCCATTGTTAACAATTTTACGGAACACACATCATGGAGAAATTTCCCAAATCGTCCAAGCTGGATCACGTTTGCTACGACATCCGCGGCCCGGTTCATAAAAAAGCCCTGCAACTGGAAGAAGAAGGCAACAAAATCCTCAAGCTCAATATTGGCAACCCTGCCCCGTTCGGCTTTGAAGCGCCTGATGAAATTTTGGTTGACGTGATCCGCAACCTGCCGACCGCGCAGGGCTATTGCGACTCCAAAGGCCTTTATTCCGCACGCAAAGCCATCGTTCATTACTATCAAACCAAAGGACTGCTCGACGTTACCGTCAACGACGTTTACATCGGCAACGGCGTCTCCGAGCTGATTACCATGTCCATGCAAGCATTGCTCAACGACGGCGATGAAATCCTGATTCCTGCGCCTGACTATCCACTGTGGACCGCCGCCGCAACACTGGCCGGCGGCAATGTGCGTCATTATTTGTGCGACGAAGAAAACGACTGGTTCCCGAATCTAGCCGATATAGAAGCCAAAATTACGCCGAAAACCAAAGCTATCGTCATCATCAACCCCAACAACCCTACCGGCGCAGTGTACAGCAAAGAAATCCTGCTGGAAATCGCCGAACTGGCGCGTAAACATGGCCTGATTATTTTTGCCGACGAAATTTACGACAAAATTCTTTACGATGATGCCGTACACCATCATATTGCCGCCCTCGCCCCCGACTTGCTGACCATTACGTTTAACGGCCTTTCCAAAGCCTACCGCGTGGCCGGTTTCCGCCAAGGCTGGATGGTGCTCAACGGCCCGAAACATCATGCCAAAGGCTATATCGAAGGCCTCGACATGCTCTCCTCCATGCGTCTGTGTGCCAATACGCCGATGCAACACGCCATTCAGACGGCCTTGGGCGGCTATCAAGCATCAACGAATTTATCCTGCCAGGCGGCCGCCTGTTGGAACAACGCAATAAGGCATGGGAACTGATCAACCAAATCCCCGGTGTTTCCTGCGTCAAACCGATGGGCGCGATGTATATGTTCCCCAAAATCGATACCGAAATGTACGGCATTCATGACGACATGAAATTCGTCTACGATTTGCTCGTGCGTGAAAAAGTCTTGTTCGTCCAAGGCACAGGCTTCAACTGGATACGCCCCGACCACTTCCGTATCGTTACCCTGCCGCCCGTTCATCAAATCGAAGAAGCCATGGACAAACTCAAACGCTTCTTGCAAAACTACCATCAATAAACCTAAGCCAAACAGGCCGTCTGAAAAAGCAAACTGCTGTTCAAACGGCCTTTTCAAATCAATCGGCAACTTGGCAAAGCACGCTGACATGCGTATAATCGACTTTCCCTATCTGGGGGCGATCTTGGTTTCGACGGGGGTTGCAAAGCAGATGCGGGCATACCGGGGTCTCAGATTTCCCGTTAAACACTGAATTTAAATAGTCGCAAACGACGAAACTTACGCACTGGCCGCTTAAGGCCTGCCGTTGCAGCAGTTGGTCAATGGGCTGTGTAGCGCAAGCTACCGCAACGTCATTCTACATTGACTGGTTTTCTGTCGGGTTACTTGGCAGGAAACGAGATTTAAGGTAACTGGTTCTCTGAAGGCCTGTTGGTCGGCATGATGGGGACGAGATTCTAAATAGACACAACTAAGTATGTAGAACGCTCTGTAGAGGACTTTCGGACGGGGGTTCGATTCCCCCCGCCTCCACCAGATTTAAAGCGCAAACTTTTGATATAAAAAGGTTTGTGCTTTTTTATAAACTTAAACAGGCCGTCTGAAACTTTTCAGACGGCCTGTTTTTATCTCAAATATCTGAGTGAAAAAAACTTTTTCTTTCGATACATTGCCAATAGTGCTTTAAAAAAGATTTCAGCCTTACATTTTTCTATCTGATTTCATATTCATTTGACGATGCGGCCTAACCGTTACACTCAATGGCAGATGATCTGACAAATGCTGCCAGTCTTTACTGTTGTGGATTTCAGAATCGATGACGTCAAGATTGCGCGTGTAAATGCGGTCGAGGCTGAGGATGGGCAGGCGCGAAGGGAAAGGTTTTGGGGACGTTTGCCTGTATTATCGACAAATACTTCGTTCAAATCTAATGCCCTGCCCAGCTCACGCGCTGATTTCTGCCGCCAGTCATTGAAATCGCCGGCGATAATCAACGGGCTTTCCGGACGAATATATCGGCCAACGTAGTCGCTGATGGCTGCGGTATTGTCTGAGGCGGTCCGGCTCGCGCAAGTTGAGATGGACACACAAACACACCAGCGGATCTTCCCAGCCTTCAGGGCACGACTTCGCAATGCAACAGGCCGCGTTGTTCGAGTTTGTTGACGCTGATGTTGAGGTTGTTTTCCATTTTCAGCGGCAGGCGGCTGAGAATGGCGTTGCCGTGGTGGCGTTTGGGATAGACGGCATTTTTGCCGTAGCTGCGATGATAATCAAGGCTGTCGCCGATGATGTCGTAATGCGGCGCATCGGGAAAGTCGGTACGGCGGCTTCTGTTGAGATGTTGTCCTTGGACTTCTTGTAAAAACAAAACGTCCGAACCCAATGCACCCAGCGCGTCAGCCATGCGGTTGACCTGCACTTTGCGGTTGAGCGCAGACATACCTTTGTGCATATTGTAGGAAGTAATGGTAACTGGACGGGGAAACATGATGTGTGATGAAGCGGTTTATTTGTTTCAGTATAGCACCGGAGCGTGTGGTTTTACGGCAATTTTGGTTATACTTGTTTAAAGAATAAAACGGCGTTTTGACAGGGAATTTCCCAATCAAAACGCCTTCTGTTTTTCAGACGGCCTTGCGTCCAAATCAGTTGTTGATTACTTCAACATTGGTTTCAAAAGTAACGGTGTGTTGGTATTTAGATGCGGTTTTGCGTTGCGGATAAGGATATTTGGAAACGCTTTTCACTGCGCGTTCGTCCATTTCAGGATTGCCGCTGGATTGAATGATATTTACGCGGTCAACATCGCCGGCAGGAGTTGTGAAGACATCCATCAAAACGGTTTTAACGCTGCCGTTTTGCGCTTTCATGGCTTCCAGAGTTTCGGTATCGGCTGCTTGTGCAGTACCGAATACAGCGGCAAACAACAGGGCTGAAGCGAGGAGTTTAGTCGTTTTCATGTTTTAGTCCTTATTAGGGTTGTGGTTAGGTTAAATATTTCAGACAGCCTGATTCATCGTTATTTGAAATTCAAAATCGGCCAACCTTTTGCTTTGGCTTCTTTTTCCAGCTCGGCATCCGGATTGACGGCGACAGGTTCGTCCACGATACGCAGCAACGGTAAATCGTTTTTGGAGTCGCTGTAAAAATAAACCTTGCCGTAGCTTTCAAAGGTCTCGCCACGCTCGGCAAGCCATTGGTTCAATCGGGTAATTTTGCCTTCTTTCAGGCTGGGCGTACCGACATAGTTGCCGGTATATCGGCCGTCTTCACCGGTTTCAAGCTGTGTGCCGATGACGTTGTGAATACCGAAAAGATGGCAGATTGGAGTAATGATGAATTCGTTGGTCGAAGAAATAACCAACATTTCGTCGCCCGCCATTTGATGGCTTTGCACCAACATACGCTGCATCGGAGAAATATGCGGAACAATATATTCGGCCATAAACTCGCGATGAAAATCAGCCAATTCTTCCTTGCTGAAACGGGCTAAAGGCGCGAGATGGAATTTGAGGAAGGCATCAATATCAAGACAACCGTTTTGATAGTCTTGGTAGAACTTTTCATTTTGCGCCTCGGTTTCAGCCGCATCGACTATGCCCTTTTTAATCAGGTATTGCGGCCAGGAGTGATCCGAATCGGTATTGATCAAGGTATTGTCGAGGTCGAAAATGGCAAGGTTTTTCATTGGGTTTCCTGTTGTTTTAAAAGCTGGCGCAAAAGCGGCAAAGTAATGCGCTTGCCCATCATAACGGCATAGTTGTCGAGGGTATCGAGCATTTGCATCAGGCTGTCCATATCGCGCCGCCAATGGTTCAGCAGGTATTCGAAGATTTCCGGATCGATGGTTACCTGGCGGGCGGCCGCCATGCTGACGAGCGCATCGATTTTTTCCCGGTCGCTCAGCGGTTTGACTTCGTAAACCAAACAATACGCCATGCGTGTGCGCAAGTCTTCGCGGATAACGAGTTGCTGCGGCGTATATTCGGAACTCAAAAGCAAAAAGCCTTTGCTGCTGTTGCGGAAGCGGTTGAAGATGGCAAACAGTAAAGCCTGTTCTTCATTGTTAAGCTTTTCGATTTGGTCAATGGCGAGATATTCCGCATCCAACGCGGCTTCTGTCAGCGGCGTGGCGGCGGCATCAATATAGAGGGCATTTTGTCCGGCATCGAGCGCCTGAGCGACCCATGCCTGCAAGAGATGGCTTTTGCCTGCGCCCTCTTCGCCCCAAACATAGATAAATTGCCCATGTTTGTGCTGCAACACATACACCAGCTCGGCATTTTCTGTTCCCAGAAATTTGTCGAAGCCGGGATAATCATGGCTGGCAAAATCGAAGATGAGCTGGTTCACAAAGGCGCACCGGTTAGGTTGAAATCGGCTTTATTTACGTTGTTTTGCCGTCCACCATCAAGGATAAAGGCCGTCTGAAGCCTATACCTGCAACATATCTGCACTTCTAAACATATCTTGACGCGCTTACGGCATTGGTTTTATTCCGCTTTGGTTTTACAATGTCGAACTTCTCGCCGAAACATTTGTCTGTTCTTTTTCAGACGGCCTTTTTATTTGGGGAACCTTAGTGATTTCTACCCTTATTGATTTCATCCTCCATATCGACCAACACCTTGTCCACCTCTCCGCCCAATACGGCCCGTGGATTTACGCGATTTTGTTTGTTGTGATTTTCTGCGAAACCGGTTTGGTCGTAACGCCATTTTTGCCCGGCGACTCGCTGCTGTTTGCTGCCGGCGGTATTGCAGCCATCGGCGGTATGAACATCCACGTCATGGTATTGCTGCTCTTGGCGGCCGCCATTTTAGGCGATGCGGCCAATTTTATGATCGGCAAGTATTTTGGACAAAAACTGTTTGCCAATCCGGATTCCAAAATTTTCCGACGTTCGTATTTGGAAAAAACCCATGCGTTTTATGAAAAACACGGTGGCAAAACCATTATCATTGCCCGCTTTGTGCCGATTGTGCGGACGTTTGCGCCATTTGTCGCAGGCATGGGCGATATGCACTACGGGACATTTATCCGTTACAACATTATCGGCGCAGTGTTGTGGGTATTGTCGTTTTCCTATGCAGGCTACTTCTTCGCCAATATCCCCGTCGTCAAAAACAATTTGGGCTTAGTCATGGCGGCAATCATCGTGATTTCGATTTTACCCGCGGTAGTCGAAGTCATCCGTGCCAAACTTAACGCCAAAAAATAACAATCAATCGAAAAGTTTGAAAGTTTAAACACATCAAGGAATTGTCATGCCGTTGCTGTCTATTGAGTTTGCGGTATTCTTTATCGCATTTTTGCCGCTGTACTGGGCATTTGCACGTTTGCCGCAAGTTCAAAACGTTTTACTTTTGGTTGCCGGACTGGGCTGGCTTTACCGTATCGACCCTATCTTTGCCGCGCTGATTTGGTTTACTCGTCTGTGGTTTACCTGGTCAGCGTGCTGATGTTTTCTGAAAACGAGAATATCCGCAAATTTTGGCTGGGCTGCGGTATTTCAGCGGCATTGACTGTTTTGTGTTTCTTCAAATACTTTCGACTTTTTCCGCCCGATTATTCAGCAATATACGGGGCAAAGCGCCGTCATCGACATCCTTTTGCCTTTAGGTTTGTCTTATTACACTTTCCAATCGCTGGCTTACTTGGTGTATTGCTACCGTGAGCCTAAGGGAGACCGTTTTGAATGGCACGAGCTCCTACTGCATCTGAGCTTCTTCCCCACCATCACATCCGGCCCGATTATCCGTGCGGACGCTTTTAAAAGCATAGACGGCGAACAAGCGGGCGCATTGGCGCAAATCCGCACCAAACAGGCACGCCAGCTGATTTATCCGGCTTTGGCGGTCGGCCTGATTGTATTGGGCATTGCCAAAAAATGGTGGCTTGCCGGCGTATTGGCGGAAGGCTGGGTATCGCCTGTTTTTGAAAACCCGGCCCAGTTCGACGGCTGGGGCGTGTTGTCTGCGATTTATGGCTACACCTTCCAACTCTTTTTCGACTTTTCCGGCTACTCGGATTTGGTCATCGGTCTGGCCATGCTGCTCGGCTTCCAGCTGCCGAAAAACTTTGCCGCGCCGCTTCGCGCCATTAACATCCGTGACTTCTGGGACAGATGGCACATCAGCCTGTCCACTTGGATTCGCGACTATATCTATATCCCTTTGGGCGGCAGCAAAAAAGGCTTCGGACGCACCCAGCTCAATCTGATGATTGCCATGTTGCTTTCCGGCATTTGGCATGGCTACGGTTGGAGCTTTTTGATTTGGGGCGCGCTGCACGGTGCAGCCTTGGTATTCCTTAACTGCGGCGATAAAATCGTCGGCCGCAACGCCTTAGGCCGTCTGAAAATCGGCAAACCGCTCGCCTGGCTGTTTACCTTCCATTTCGTTTGTTTCGCTTTTGTCGTGTTCAACAGCGCAACGCTTGCCGATACGGAAATGCTGTTCAGCGCCTTATTTGCCAATGATAAAGGTTGGAACGCGCCTCTGCCGACCGACCTCATGTTGCTGGGTGCATTTGCTATGATGCTTTTGCTGTACCCGTATTTGCTTCGCTTATTTGAAGCATCGGTAAAAAGCTTGGACAAACTGCCTGCATGGCTGTGGTTTATCCCCATCACGCTTATCCTCGCCCTGATTATCGTCTTTCGCCCCGTCCGGCATTCCCGGCTTTATTTACGCCAACTTCTAAGGAGCAGAACATGAAACGCTTTATCTCCCTGTTTGTTTCGATTCTGCTCAGTGCGGTTGCGCTGACGTGGTTTGCCCAAAACTCCATCAATGCCTATTGGCAGCAGACCTATCATGAAAACAGTCCGCTTGAGCCTTTATCCGAATACGCTTGGTGGCGTATTGGTGCAGATTGGCAACAAAAAGCCTACGAATTTTCAGACGGCCTGAAAGCTTCACTGGAAACAGAAGACGCTTTGGTTTCGGAAGACTCTGGCATTGAAACAACAAGGCCGTCTGAAAATACGGAAAACATTGAAAGATCGGACAATCAAAAAGAGACTGCCGCTTCTGATGCGGCTAACAATACGGATGCCGCCGCCAGCGAGCCAAACAATCAGGCTGATCAGTCGGCAACGCAGGTTGTATTGAAAAAAGGCAACAAAGTTTTCTTTGCCGGCGACTCGCTGATGCAGGGCGTTGCACCTTTCGTACAAAAACACCTCAAGCAAGAATATGGCGTACAATCGGTCAACCTCAGCAAACAAAGTACCGGTTTGTCCTACCCCAATTTCTTCGACTGGCCGAAAACCATCGAACAAACTTTGCAAAAAGAACCCGACATCCGCGTTTTGGTTGTATTCTTAGGCCCTAACGACCCTTGGGATTTCCCGATGGGTAAAAAATACCTGAAGTTCGCTTCCCCCGAATGGGAGGCAGAATACCTCAACCGCGTCCGCCGTATTCTTGATGCAGCCTCCGCACATGATGTCCAAGTCATTTGGCTGGGCATTCCTTACATGAAAAAAGCCAAACTCAACGAACAGATGCGCTACCTTGACAAAATCCTGTCGGGTACGGTGTCGCCTCAAGCCATTTGGCTGCCGACCGACAAACTGTTGAGCAATGGCGCAGAAGAATATGCCGACTCTGTCAATGTAGATGGAAAAATCATCCGTTACCGCAGCAAGGACGGCATTCACTTTTCCGCAGAAGGCCAAAAACTACTGGCTGGAAAAATTATGGAAAAAATTAATTTTACACACGATACACAACCATGAAATTCAATAAAACCTTACTCCTCACGCTTCTCGCACTCCCTATTACCGCCTGCGCAACCAATGACGGCCTGTTAAGCAACTACGGCTCCAACCGCCCTGCCTGGCTGAACAAACTGCAACAGCTCAACAATACTTCAGACGGCAAATTCCGCATTATCCAAGTCGGCGACTCCCACACCGCCGGCGACTATTTCACCGACCGCCTGCGTCGCCGTTTGCAACAACAATGGGGCAACGGCGGCATCGGTTGGGTTTATCCCAACACTGTCAAAGGCCAGCGCATGGCAACCGTCCGTTACAACGGCAGCGGTTGGAACACCATCAGCAGCCGCAAATCACACAGCGATTTTTCTTTCGGCGGGATTGAAGCACGCGCCGATGGCGGCAGCGTTACCTTAAGCGCAGCCGACGGCAGCATGGATATGCAACAAATCTCCATTTTCGGCAAGCCCGTTTGGTCCGAGCAAACCCTGACCGTCAACGGACGCGAAATCCCTGCTACACAAAACGGTTGGCAACTGCTGCGTACCAATGCTTCCCTGCCGATGACCCTCAGCAGCAGCATGCCTTGGCAAATCGGTTTCATTAATATCGAACGCCCCGGACGCGGCGTAACCGTTTCCGCCATGGGCATCAACGGCGCGCAGTTGTCCCAATGGTCAAAATGGCGGCCGGGTATGTGGGAAGATTTGGCACAAACCAAAGCCGATTTAATCATCCTTGCCTACGGTACCAATGAAGCCTTTTCCGGTAACCTCGATATTTCCTCTACCGAGCGGACATGGCGCAATTACATCCGTCAAATCAAAAACACCCTGCCCAACGCAGGCATCCTGATCCTCGGCGCTCCGGAATCTTTGAAAACCGCCTACGGCAGCTGCGGCAACCGTCCTGTCTTGCTCAGTGAAGTACAACAAATGCAGCAACGTGTTGCCCGTGATGAAAAAATCATGTTCTGGTCTTGGCAGGATGCGATGGGCGGAGCATGCAGCATGAAGAACTGGATGGCTCAAGGCTTGGCAGCCAAAGACGGCGTTCACTTCTCTGCGCAAGGTTATGAAACTGCTGCCGATAAGCTTGCCGACAGCCTGATCCGCTTTGCCCAATAAATTGGCAAAAGTCTAAGTGCTTTTCATTAACAGCACACAAAAGGCCGTCTGAAATTAATATTTCAGACGGCCTTTTGTTTATCGCTTATTCAGCAAACTGCCTAATTTTTAAGCCAACATATTACTGCTCATTCGTTGCGTTTGGTTTTCCGTAAAACGAACCAATCTTGCCTGCTTGTCAAAGCCTAATGGCTTGGCGACAAGGCGGTTGGGCAGCTTATTTAAATGATGGTTGTAGCTTCCGGCTCTGCGGTTGTAAGTGCGGCGTGCCGATGCAACCTCAGCTTCTGCTGCATCCAGCATTTCCATCAAACCGGCCAATTTCTCATCAGGATACTGTTTCAAAAGGCCGTTTGACGGCAGTTTGCAATTTTTTTCAGCGCATAATTCAATGCTGTTTCGGCTTCGCACAGATGTTTGATTTTGGACTCGGAAAAATGTTTTGGCAGTTTGCGCCAATGCAGTTTCGACTTCGGCACACATCTGCTGAACGTTTTGATCCGATGCAATGCCCTGCTTTTTGCAAGTGTTTGCTGTATGCATCTAATACATGACGGACGGCCTGATGTCGACAGTCGAGCGCAATGCGCAAAGAGACAAAGGATTCGCGACAGTCTTTTTTGCGGTCTTTCAACTGTTGTTTGAAATACAATAAGACGGCGGCGATTGATACGAAGATAAGTGCAAGACTAATAATGCCCATAGTGAGTTCCCTAGTTATGATGCCACTCATATCGGTGGCTGATTTTATTAACATCGATTATAATCCAAATTTCAATATTTTTTCCCAATTTTCATAAAAAAGGCCGTCTGAAATTCAGACGGCCTGAAGTTTATATTTCTATTTCAATGCTTTGACTTGATGTCGATAACCCACACTTCTGATTGCGAACCCAAACGCAGGGGAATGCCCCAGAAGCCGTAGCCCGAAGTGGTGAAGAAATGGCCGTTGCCGATCGCCTCATAACCGTAAGCAAGACGATAAAGCGTACGGACGATAAGGTTGGCGGGTGCAATTTGGCCGTTGTGGACATGGCCGGAGACCTGCACATCAATCGGCAGCCGGGCATGGGCTTCGATTGAAGTAGGACGGTGGTCCATCAATAAAACCGGTAATTGGGTATTTTGACCTTCTAAAAGCTGCTCCGCACTGGGACGCTTGCGATCCAAATCATCGCTCCGCCCTACCAGCAACACACCATTCACTTCCAAAACCTGATTGGCCAAAACCGTCAAACCTGCCGCTTCCAATTCATGCTTTGATACGCTTCTGATCGCGGAACCAGTCATGATTGCCCAAAGTGGCATAAACGCCCATCGGCGCAGTCAGCTTCTGCAAATGCGGTTTCATGTTTTCTTTCAAGTACGCATCGACGGTATCGTCCATCAAATCGCCCGGCAGCAACACCATATCGACTTGTTCCTGCTTCATGATGTCCGTCAGCTTGTCTAATTGACGTGCGCCGAACAAAATCCCCAAGTGCAAATCGCTGGCCACGCCGATACGCAGCGGCTTATCCATTTTCTTATTGATGAATACGGTTTGATGGCGGACAACGGGCGTATAGGCGTTATACATCCCAAAACCGAGTAGACCGACCACAAACAAAGGCGCAAACAGCCGCAGGCTTCGTGACAGCGGTTGGCGCGCCACAAAACGGCGCAGCAAAAGATACAGGATAAATGTCGCCAGCGCGGCATACATCACAAACAGCAAGATCACCATCCAAAACGCTACCACGCGGAACATTATATGTCCCAACTCCAGCAGCAAGCCGACCAACAAGCCGTTTGTAATGAAATAGGAAATACCCATCAGCCAACGTCTGCCGACTTTGCCAATCCAAGGCGCAAACAGCCATTGTAGCGAACGCCCGAGCCCGAATGTAAACACTTGCAACAGAATGACGCTCACAAAAAACATCTTGCCAAACATGCCTTTCCGCCCTAAAAAATTAAAAGGCAGATTTTAGGCCGTCTGAAACTTTCAGTGTATAATCCCCCGCGTAAAAACCCATAATATTTTGAAAGGAATCATCATGAGCCATCCCCAATCAGCCATTATTCCTGATCATGCACAAGCCGGTATTTTTATCGAAGCAGACATTTCAGACGGCCGCAACGAAGACATCAAATCTGCCTGCCGTCTTTCTTTGGAGGCACTGGCTAAATTAAAAACCCGTTTCCCAAATGATATTTTAGGTTTGACCATTGCCTTCGGCAGCCGCGCATGGCAATCGTTCGGCCATACTGACGAAGGCAGCGAAATCAAACCTTTCCCAGGATTGGGCAACGGCCTCGCCCCTTCCACCCAACACGACCTCTATATCCACATTCAAGCCACCGAGCAAAAAGCAGCCTACGCCTTAGCCCAATCTGTTTTAGGCGCATTCGGCGACAGCATCCGCGTAACCACTGAAGAACACGGCCTGCGCCTGTATGAAGACCGCGGCTTGGACGGTTTTGTCGATGGTACGGAAAATCCGCAGGGCGATGACAATGTACGCAATGTCGCCATTATTCCCGAAGGCAAGCCGGATGCCGGCGGCAGCTATGTCTTGCTGCAAAAATACCTGCACGACTTGAAAAAATGGGATGCCGTCCCTACTGCCGTGCAAGAAGCCAGCGTGGGCCGCAGCAAAGAAACCAATGACGAATTCAGCAAAGACGTGCGCCTGCCAGACTCCCATCTCGGCCGCGTCAATGTCAAAGAAAAACGGCGTTGGCTTGAAAATTGTCCGCCGCAGCCTGCCCTTCGGCAAACTCAGCGGCGAACACGGTTTGATGTTCACTTCCTATTGCAACACGCTGCACAATATTGAAGTTCAACTGCTCAATATGTTCGGCGAATCTGACGGCAAAACCGACTTGCTGCTGAAACATTTGTCTAAAGCCGTATCAGGTGCTTACTACTACGCACCTTCTGTCGAGCGTTTGCAAAATCTTTAACGGCTCAAAGGCCGTCTGAAAAAACCTGCCTTTTCAAAGGCAGGTTTTTGTTATTTCAAATTCCCTTAATATTTTATGGTATCATCATAGAAATTTATCCTATCATTGCTTAATAAACCCTGATTACAGACAACGATAAAAAACCGATACGCCCCAAGCGGCTATTTTCGATAAAATAAACCCAATTATTATCCCTATAAAATTACGACACCATGTATAAATCCCGCCTTCTTCCCCTGCCCGTATTGATTCTCTCCGCGCTGAACGCCTATGCGGCCAATACGCCGAATCCGCTTGATCAAATCGATAAAAACGTACCCAATCAATTCGACAAAGACTTTCGCGACAACCTCGATCAGATTCATTCGGTCGAAATCCAAAAACGTGAGCAGTCGGCATGGGATTTACAGAAAAAACAAGATAACGACGCGGTTACACAAGAGGTGCCGTCTGAAAACAATACCGAATGCTTGGATTACACCGGTATCGAGCTTTCCGGCATTACCCTTATCGATTCCCAAAAGATTGAAGCCAAGTTACCCAAATGCATCAATCAAAACAACATCAACCAACTGAACCGGGACATCGTTGCCGAGTATATCGCTCAAGGCTATCCGCATACGCAAATCAAATTTGAAACCACGCCTGAACGCGTCCTGAAATTGGCAGTCATCGAAGGCAAAATCCGTGAGATTACCGGCGGCTCCCGTACGGTCAACGTCGACACCCTCTTCCCCAATCATCAAGGCAAACCGCTGAACATCCAATACCTCGACCAAGGTATCGAACAGGCAAACCATGTTGCCGGCAACAACGTCAGCATCGATGTTTATCCGCATGATGACGGCACCGCCTCTATCCAACTCAACAACGATGCCCAAAAACATTGGGGCGGTAGCGTCACCATCGACAATAAAGGCAGTAAACCCAATACCACGACACTGCGCGGCAGCCTGAATATCGGCAGCCCGTTGGGATTGAGCGACTCCCTTTATCTAAACGGCTATACCAATCTAAACAACCACGACAGCCATTACAGTCGCGGCGGCAGTATGTTCTACCAAGTTCCTTATGGCGCATGGACATTCAGCACTTACGCCGCCGCGTCACAATCGCAAAGCATCTTAACGCCCAGCGTGACCCGCTATGCCTACCGCTCCAAATCCAAAGCAGCAGGAATCAAAGCAGACCGCGTATTCTCACGCAGTCAAAAACACATTACCTCCGCCTATGCCGGCATCGACTATGTGAAACAGACTGCAAAATTTGCCGACAGCAAACTGGAACTGCAAAGCCCGGAAATCTATTCGGCACAAGTCGGCCTGTCGCATACAGCCATCCTGCCAAACGGCATTTGGCTCAACAATATCGGCGTGGAACAAGGGTTTGCGAAAAATACCGAACATACGCCGTTCGACAAGCGTTATACCTCTGTATCCTTGCAAAGCAATTTGATTCAAAACCGCCCATTGGGTAAATGGATCGTGCGCAACCATCACCAAATCGATGCCCAATATAGCCCGCATGATTTGTTTGCCGCCAAAGAAATGGACATCGTCGGTCATCAAAATGTACGCGGTTTCCGTTCGACTTCTTTGAGCGCAAACAGCGCAGTCCTGTTAAGCAATACCGTTTATTTCCGCCGCAATACGCCCCACGGCATCTATATCGAGCCTTATCTGGGCGCAGACATCGGCGTTGCCAAAAACAATAACGAAGGTTCGCAACGCGCCATGGGTGTGGTTGCAGGTTTGAATTTGGGCAAGGCGGACAAATGGCAACTTTCTGCCGACTATGGCAAAGGTTTTGCACGCATGCCCAACCAATCAAACAGCGAAATACAGGATCATGTGACCGTTTCTTTGCGCATTCCATTTTAAAGTTATGTAAATATATATCCTTTTATCCAATATATAAACCGCCCATCTTAACGTTATTAATTTTCTATTAATATCAATAAGATGGTCGGTTTTTATTTGCATTTGAAATAGTGCACACAAGGCCGTACTGGTGGTATGATTGTAAAAAATTTCATAACAATGTTAATACATTCAAAAATTTCCTCAACAGAAATCCGATATCCGATATGGGATTTCTGATTCAATCTCCATCACGATAAATAAGGATTAAAATCCATGAAAATCGACACTTTATATCAGCCTAAGCTCTCAGCTTCCGGCAAAGTAACTGTCGCCGTGTGCTTTGCATTCCTGGGAAATGCAGCGGTAGCGGCCAATATCGAAGCCATCGGCCAAACTTCGGTACAGCAGCAACACAATGTCGACATCGTCAACATTGCCGCACCGACGGCCCAAGGTCTTTCTCACAACCAATATAACAAGTACAACGTTTCCCAACACGGCGCCGTTTTGAATAACGCCCTGTCTGCCGGTAAATCCCAACTGGCCGGAAACCTGTCTGCCAACAAAAATTTCCAAGGTCAGGCCGCATCTGTGATCTTGAACGAAGTGGTCAGCAAAAATCCTTCTCTGATCTTAGGTCAACAAGAGATCTTCGGTATTGCCGCAGACTATGTTTTGGCAAACCCTAACGGCATTACCCACAACGGCGGCAGCATCCTGAATGCCAACCGCGCATCCTTGGTTGTCGGTACGCCAACCGTTTCAGACGGCACGTTGAAATCTTTCAATATCAGCGACAATGGCAAACAACTGCAAGTAAACGGCAATTTGAGCGGCAACCGCGTAGTTGACCTGCTTGCTCCGCAAGTTGTTGTCGGCAAATCAGCCAACGTCAATGCCGCCGACACCATCAATGTTTCTTCAGGCAAAAGCAACTTCGACTACAAAACCGCACAAATCGAAGCATTGGACGCAGCTTCAAATGCGCCGGTGCTTGACGGTCATATCTTCGGCAGTATGCGTGCCGGTACCATCCGCATCCACGCGACCGACAAACGCGCCAAACAAAATATTCAAAATGCCACCATTACCGGCACCCGCTACCTGAATATCGACAGCAAAGGCAACCTGAGCATCCAGTCTGCCAATCTGACCGGCGCACAAATGGAATTGTTTGCCCGCGATACCGACATCAAAGGCACGGTTACCAGCCATTCCGCCAACAAATCTTCCAGCGGCAAAGAAGCGAAAAATGTTCAGCACTTCCGTTCAGACCGCAACAAAACGGAAACCTTTACCGCGAGCAATATCAATGCATCCGAGTTATTGACTTTGAACAATAGCGGCAGCCTCAACCTAAGCGCGGCCAACATCAATGCCGGTGCGCTGACTGCATCTGCCACGGGCAACATCAATTCAAACGCGGTAAAAACAACCAACCGTACAGAATCAGACCACACTCAAAGCAAAGGCCTTTGGTACAACAACAACCTGAGCTCCTCTACTGACGAAAGCCTGCATCAAACCAAATCAATGCCGGTTCTGTTAATATTGCCACCACCGGCAAAGTCCAATTGGACGCGACCGAACTGAACTCGGCTGCCGATACACGCATTGCCGCCCAACAAGGCATCGTATTGAGCAGCAACAGCGAAACCGACAGCAGCTCGACTTATGTCAGCTTCAAAAATGAAACTGCCGCCCTGAAAACCGGTATCGCTACAAAATCTTCCAAAAACTCTACCGCCCATCAAACCAAAATCTCCGCAGCCGGTGATATCGGTTTGATTTCCGAAGGCGATTTGAGCACTTACGGCGCAAGCATTGCGGCAAACGGCAATGTCGTTACCGATGTCAACAAGATTAACTTGGGTACTCAAACCACCATCAACACCAACAGCCTCGACGATCAGAAAAAATACTGGGGCGGCCTGTTCGGCGGTGAAAGCCAAGTTCAAAACAACCGTACCGAAAACCTGCACGGCAGCAGCATTACTGCCAACTCAAACGTAGTTTTGGGTGCAAAAACGGCGTCAACGTTTACGGCAGTACCGTTGAAGGCCAAGCCGGTACATTCGTCAGCTCCAAAGCAGGCAATGTTGATATTAAAAACGCCACCAGCACCGATACTTCCGCACAAAGCGCGCGTAAAGGTACGATTTTCAATATCACGACCTCTAAAACCAGCAGCAACAGCAGCATTGAAAAAGTAACCGGTTCAACCCTGGTTTCCAATGCCGACCTGACCGTTGTTTCCAACAAAGACATCAATGTGATCGGCTCTGCATTGTTTGCGGCACAAAAACTGCAACTGTCTTCCGCAGGCGATTTGACCATTGATGCAGCCAAAGCGGTAGAAAACAAACAGGTCAACGAGTATTCCATCAAAGGCTACTCTGGTACCGAAACCAATAAAGAAAACGGCAGCGTGACTGCCAAAGCCGGTATCAAATTCACCGATACCCACACTGACACCCACTCTGTCGGCCTGAACGGCAGCATTTTGACCGGTAAAAACACCCAGTTGTCTTCCAACTCAAACATTACCATCAGCGGCAGCCAAGTTAACGGCGAAGAATCCGTCAACATTTCCGCAGCCAATGACGTCAATATTGTTGCATCCAAAGGCAGCAACACTGTGACCGAATCCGGCCGCGTAACCGATTTGGGCGTATCTGCTACTGCATACGAAAAAAATAACGTTGCAGGCATCGGCTTGTCTGTCGGCATTACCAGCACCAAAACAGATGCAACCACCGTAACGAATACATCCCATGTATCCAACATCAACACCGGCGGTAACACCACCATCACTGCCAACGGCAATATTAATCAAGAAGGTACCGTGATTAATGCGACCGGCAATGTGGTTGAAGCTGCCAAAAACGTTACCCATGCAGCGGCACACAGCGGTGCAAAATCCGATGTGAAACAAAACGGCGGCGGTTTGGTCGTTTCTGCCGGCATCAGCACCAACAAAGGCATCGGCGGTGAAATCACTGCACAAGGTCAAGGCAATTCTTCGACCCACAATGAATCCACTGCAACCGTAACCACCATCAACGCAGGCAATGCCATCGTTTTTGGCGAAATAACAAAGTGTCTGATGAAGGTACAAAATACGATGTTACTGGTGCGATCAACATTGATGCAGGTTCATACCACAACACTGCCGCCCACAACACCAGCAACAGCAGCAGCAAACAAGGCGGCGCTTCTTTGACTGTCGGCGCATACACCAAAGACGGTTCGAACGTTGATGTAAATGCCAACCTGAACGTCAACTACGCTGATGAAAACAAAAAAGAATCTACCGCCGTCAAAGGCGATATGAATGCTACCAATGTTGTCATCAACGCCAAAAACTCTGCTGAAATCGCATCCAACATTACCGCAAACAACAACGTCAACATTACCGCAGGCAACGGCGTAACCTTCACCGAGTCAGCCAATACTGCCTCCAACCAAGGTACAGCCGTTAATGTCGGTATCGGCGCTGGCGCGACAATCAATGTTGAAACCGGTGTTGCCGTTCCTCACGTCAATGGCTCTGTCGGCGTCAATAAAACCGATAACGCTTCTTCTACCGCCACAGGCGCGAATGTAGCGGCCGGCAACGATATTAAAATCAATGCCAACAACGGCGACGTCAACCTGCACGGTACCAACTTGGTATCCAACAACTCCGTTGAAGTAGAAGGCAACAAAGTCAATACTTCCGGCGCGATCAGCAGCGTTAACGAAAAAAATCTGACCGTCAATGTCAACGGCAGCTACGCTTCAGGCAAACCAAACGGCAGCATCAACGCCAAAGGTAAAAACGACGCCAACGTAACCAATACGGCAAATGTCATCCAAAGCAACAATGTCGTTATTACTACCGGCTCTCCAACCGGTTTGAGCGTCAACAATACGACCATCAACGGTAATAATGTTGCGTACTACTATGACGACAGTAAAGCTTCTGCGGCGAACCGTTATACCTACCGTCCTCGCCAACCAAGCTACGCCAAACGCCGTTTGCGCTACTAAGATGCGCTATTGAAGTTATTTGATAGCCATTAAGACATGCCGTCTGAAAACAGAAAGTTTTCAGACGGCATTTTTATCATCAATGCAAAACGACACACTATCTCTGTTATGATAATGCCTCGCTAATATTATTCCGTTCCAACCATGTCTTCCGCCCTTCCTTTTGACGCGCTCACACTTTCCATCGACGGCACCAACCTCATCGAAGCTTCTGCCGGTACGGGTAAAACCTACGGCATTGCCGCGCTCTTTACCCGACTGATTGTTTTAGAAAAAAAAGACATCGAAAAAATTCTGGTCGTTACCTTTACCAAAGCGGCGACGGCAGAACTGAAAACCCGTTTGCGCGCGCGTTTGGACGAAGTGTTGCAGGTTTTAAACGAAATCCAAACCTTGGGCGGCGAGCCGGAACATATTTCAGACGGCCTGAACACATATTACGAAAAAGAGAAAAAATCCCCTGATAACTTTCTCAATCGTTTGATTCCTTTGGCTTTAGGCGAGCAAGACGGACAGGAAAGCTGCCATCGCCTGATTCTCCGCCTCAAAGCCGCGCTGGGCCAGTTTGACAACGCATCGATTTACACCATCCACGGCTTCTGTCAGCGCGTCTTGCGCGATTATGCGTTTTTGTGCGGCGCGCCTTTGGATGTCGAGCTGTCGGACGACTCGCGCGAGAGGCTGCTGATTCCTGCGCAGGATTTTTGGCGGCAGAAAGTGGCAACCGATGCCACATTGTCACAATTGGTTTTTGACCGGAAATGCACCCCTGAAGAAATGCTTGCCGAAATCAAAAGCTATACCGGCCGCCCCTATCTGAAATTCAGACGGCCTGAAGGCAATTTGAAAGAAGCCCAAGCCAACCTTCAAGAAACATGGCAAAAAGTTTGCGGCCAGTTGGAAGACCTGGAAAAAGCGTTTTGGGCAATCTTTCCCAAACTTAATGGCCAGACCTACAAAAGAAATACCTTTGAAAATGTTTTTACTGATTTAAAAATAAACGCCGAATCCAACCGTCTGCCCCGCCTGAACAAACAAACCCTAGGAAAACTAAACCATTTCAGTATCGATACACTCAACAGCAAACTAAAAAAAGAATATAAAGCCGATGCCGATGCGCCTGAAATTATTCAGCTGCAAGCCTTAGCTAATCTTGGTCGTGATTTGCAGGCAATGGAAAAGCGCGGAAGAAGCGGTCTTCATCTGCCTGCAACTCGATCTCCTTTCCTACATCAACCAATCTGTTGCCGAACAAAAAAAATCACGCCGCGAGCGCGTGTTTGACGATTTGCTGCTGGATGTCCATCAGGCATTGACCACCAATGAACACGGCAACGTGTTGGCAAAAGCGGCGGCGGCAAACTGGGAAATCGCGCTGATTGACGAATTCCAAGATACCGACCCGCTGCAATACGAAATTTTCCGCCAAATTTTTATCGAACAAGGCTGCCCACTGTTTCTCGTTGGCGACCCCAAACAGGCGATTTACAGCTTTCGCGGTGCGGACATTTACGCCTATCTGCAAGCCGCGCAAGATGCGGACAGGCATTACACCCTCGCCGTCAACTACCGCAGCCATGCCAAGCTGATCAACGGCATCAGCGCCTTGTTCAAACAAAAAAAACACCCCTTTCGTGTTGGAAAACATCGATTACAGCGATGTCTCCGCCAGCCGCGCCGAAAGCCGGCTGTCGCCACACCGCCCCGCCATCCAAGTGCGCTGGCTCAATACGGACGATCAAACCAGCAAAGATATTTTGCGCGGCCGTGCCGCCGAATATTGCGCCGATGAAATTGCCTTTGCGCTCAATGAAGCGGCCGAAGGCCGTCTGAACTTTCAAAGGCCGCGCGTTTAGAATCCGGCGATATTGCCGTCTTAGTGCGCACCAACAACGAAGCGGCGATGATTGCCGGAAAACTGAAACAGCGCCGTATCCAAAGCGTGTTGCTGTCGCGCCAGTCCGTTTTCGATTCTGCCGAGGCCGACTCGCTGTCCGCGCTGATCGGCTTTTGGCTCAACCCAAGGCAAACCGACTGGCTGCGCTTTGTCTTGACCGGCGTTTTGTTCGGCTATACCGCCAAAAGAGATTTACGAACTCAACCACAACGAACACCAGCTGCTGAAATGGCTGGAGTCATCAGCCGAAGCCATGGAAAAATGGCGGAAAGGCGGCATTTTTGCCGCCGTGCAGCAGTTTGCCGCCCTACATGACATCGAAACACGCCTGCTCAAAGGCGGCAACGAGCGCAGCCTGACCAACTACTACCAAATTCTGGAGCTTTTGGCCGAAGAAGACAGCCAAAGCCGCAACCCTGCCGCCCTGCATAAATGGTTAAACGAACAAATCAGCCGTGCGCGCAGCGGCCATTTCCCGTCAGACGCGCAAACCATCCGTCTTGAAAGCGACGAAAAATTGGTCAAAATCGTTACCATGCACGCGTCGAAAGGTTTGCAATATCCTTTGGTGTACTGCCCCTTCGCATGGGATACCAAAGACAATTCCAAAGAAAACTGGAAAATCCTGCATACCGAAAACCACGAAACCGAGCTGCTGGCAACATCGCAAACCTCGGAAGCAGAACTAAGCCATCTTGCCGACGAAAAGACGGCAGAAGATTTGCGTCTGCTCTATGTCGCGCTTACTCGCGCCGAAGAACAGCTCAACATCTACGCCGCCGCCAACAAAAACTGTACGCCAAACAATCCTTTTGCCTATCTGCTCGAAGGTTTGCCGGATGCCGACCGCGAAAGCGTCCGCCAAAGCTATAAAAGCGCGACAGACGTTGTGGAAATGCTCAAGCTCAACTGGCAACGCTTTATCACAAAACGCGCCTGAAAAATACGGAGTTTGCCTTCACGGAAGAAGCTCCCGCCGGAAACCGTCTACCAATACAGCCGCCAGCAAGACCAAGCCTTTTGAGCGCTCATAGCATTAAACGCCGCGATTTTGACTTTATCCGCCACACCAGCTTTACCGGTTTGAGCCGGCACACCAAGTCAACCGACGAACAACACGAGCCTTTGCAACCTGCCATCGATCCGGCAGAAAGCGCAGACCGTGCCATGCCGTCTGAAAACCTGCCGTCCCCACTTTCAGACGGCCTCGATATCCACCATTTCCCCCGCGGCACCAATGCCGGCGTATGTTTGCATGAAATGCTGGAAAAACTCGACTTCGCCGCCTCTGCCGAGAGCCAATCCGAAATGATTGCCGAAGTTTTACAACGCCACAGCTTTGAAGACAAATGGTTGCCAACGGTAAGTACCATGCTCGACACCTGCCGCCTGACGCCTTTAATCGGCGAGAGCCTGTCGCAGATTCCGCCGACCCGACGCCTGCCCGAAATGGGGTTTACCCTGTACATGGACGATTTCAAACTGGACGACTTGCGCCGTTGGTTTGCCTCAAGCGAAGCAAACCTGCCGACCGAATGCGTCCAAGCCGCGCAACTGCTTGATTTCCATGATTTGCAAGGCTATTTAAACGGCTTTATCGATATGGTTTGCCAAGATTCAGACGGCAATGTCGTTTTAATCGACTACAAATCCAACCATTTGGGCAACGATGCAAGCGCGTACACGCAACAGGCGATGAACGAAGCTGTGGCACATCATCACTACTACCTGCAGGCCCTGATCTACGCCGTTGCCATTACGCGCTACTATGCCCTGCGCGGCAAGCCGTTACCCAAAATCGCCATCCGCTATCTCTTCCTGCGCGGCATGGACGGCTCAGAACGAGGCATTTGGAAATGGGACATCGATACCGCCCTGCTTTCCACTTTTGTTGAGCGGAAAAATAAATTCTTGATAAATCATTTTGTTAAACCGTCAAAAAGGCCGTCTGAAACGTTTTCAGACGGCCTTTGATTATTTGTGCAAACCGCATTCCTTACTGTCTTTGCTTTCCCACCACCATCGCCCGGCACGGATATTTTCGCCCAGCTTGACCGGACGCGTGCAGGGTTCGCACCCAATGCTGGGATAGCCCTGATGATACAGCGCATTGAGCGGAACTTGGTGCTCGTGCGCATATGCCCAAACATCCTGCTCTTCCCAATCAAAAATAGGATTGAATTTGGCGATGTTGCGACCCGTATCCAGCTCTTCAAAATTTAATTCGCTGCGCGTTTCGGACTGGCTGCGGCGTTGTCCGGTCAGCCATGCAGGCGCGTTGTGCAAAGCGCGGTTGAGCGGTTCGATTTTGCGGATATGGCAGCAACGGCGGCGCAACTCGACGCTGTCGTACATCGCAGCCGTGCCAAACTCCGCTTCAAATTCGGCGGCAGTTTGTCGGTTGGGATAAAACACTTCCAATTCGGTTTGATAGCGCGCATTGGTTTCGGCAATCAACGCAGCGGTTTCGGGATTAAGTTTGCCCGTATTGAGCGTGATGATGCGGATGGGCAGTTTCAGACGACACACGGCATCGGTAATGACCATATCTTCAACCGCAAGGCTGGATGCGAACACGGCTTGCGGATAGCGTGCGGCAATGTCTTGCAAACGGCGTTCCAAAGCGGCTGCCAACTCAGGCAGGCGGCGGCGTTCTGCATCACTGATTTCGGGGATTTTCCAGAATTGTGGGCGGAATAAAGACATGGCTGGTTGTTCCTAATAGTTTTCAGACGGCCTGTTTAAACGGCTGCCGATATGGTTATGGAACAATATTGTCCTGCGCGCAATCTTCAAACGGAAAGAATGCTTTTCTATTTCTTTATAACCAAAGCGTCTGCTGCTGGTTTTTCGGCAGCAAATGACTCACGCCGATACCGATCAGGCGGAAGGCATCTTCGCGTTGCGGCGGTATGCGTTGCAGCAAAGTATGTGCAGCCTGAAGCAGCGAGGCGCTGTCGGGCAGGACGGAAGAATACGTCAACGAACGCGTGATAATGCGGAAATCGTGGGTTTTGAGTTTGAGGGTAACGCCTTTGGCTTCGACGTTTTTGCGCTCAATCTGCCGCCAGAGGTCTTCGGCAAGATGCGGCAAATGGTTTGAGGCCTGCGCCAAAGACAAATCTTCGGGCAAGGTGATTTCGGTTGAGATCTGCAGGCGTTCGCGTTCGGCTTTGACCGGCCGCTCGTCAATACCGCGTGCCAAATCGTAAAGGCGGTAGCCGTAGCGGCCGAAATGGTTTAAAAGTTCGCCGCGCTCAAAACGGCGTAAATCGCCGGCGGTCTGCATACCGAGGGCATTCATCTTTTTCAGCGTGACTTTGCCGACACCGGGAATCTTACCCAACGGCAGGCTCTCCAAAAACGCCATGATTTTTTGCGGCGGCAGCACAAACTGCCCATTCGGTTTGCGCCAGTCGGACGCGATTTTGGACAAAAACTTATTGGGCGCGATGCCTGCGGAAGCTGTCAAACCGGTTTCTTCAAAAATTTCGGCACGAATGCGTTTGGCCACCTCGCTGGCGTACGGGATATTTTCAAAATTTCGGGTAACATCCAAATAAGCCTCGTCCAAAGACAAAGGCTCGATCAAATCGGTATAACGCCAAAACACGGCATGAATCTGCGCCGAAACTTGGCGGTACAAATCAAAATGCGGCGGCACAAACACCGCCTGCGGACACAGCCTTTTCGCCGTTGCCACCGACATCGCCGAGTGCAAACCGAATTTGCGCGCTTCATAAGAAGCGGCACAAATAACCGACCGCGTACCGTCCCACGCCACAACAACGGGCAGCCCTTTCAGGTGTGGCTGCTCGCGCAGTTCTACCGAAGCGTAGAATGCGTCCATATCGATATGGATGATTTTGCGTTGGGACATGGGAAAAGGTGGATAAGAAAAAGGCTTATTGTAACAAAAGGCCGTCTGAAGTTTCAGACGGCCTCTATGTTTAAGCCTTATTTTTTACTGGAAAGCTGGTCAAATAATCCGCCGTCAGCAAAGAATTTTTTCATGATTTCTTCCCACGTGCCAAATTTCTCATTCGGATTAAACGTCTCAATTTCAGGGAAATCGGCTTTGTATTTCGCCAATACTTCGGCATTGCGCGGACGCAGATAAAGATTGGCGGCCAACTCTTGAGCCGGTTCGCTCCAAAGGTTTTGCAGATAGGCTTCGGCAACAGCGCGCGTGCCTTTTTTATCGACTACGCTGTCCACGACGGCAACCGGCGCTTCGGAAAGAATAGTGTAGCTTGGATAAACAATTTCAAATTGGTCTTGGGTCAGCTTTTTGCTGACGTAGTTGGCCTCATTTTCAAAGGTAACCAAGACATCGCCGATATGGCGTTGGCTGAAGGTCGTCGTTGCCGCGCGGCCGCCGTTTTCAAACACAGGCGTGTTTTTCAGCAATGCGGCCACAAAATCTTTGGTTTTGCCTTCATCGCCATTATTCACTTTCAAACCATAACCGTACGCACCCAAAAAGGCGTAGCGGCCGTTGCCGGTGGTTTTCGGGTTGGCCAAAACGATTTGCACGCCGTCTTTGGCCAAATCGCCCCAGTCTTGAATGTGTTTCGGATTACCTTTACGTACCAAGAAAACGACGTTGCTGGTATAAGGCACGGCATTGTCCGGCAGGCGCGTGTTCCAATCGGCTTTGACCAAACCTTTTTCACCAAAAGCTCGATATCGGAAGTCTGGTTCATGGTCACCACATCGGCAGCTAAACCGTTGGCGACAGCCAAAGCCTGCTTGCTGGAGCCGCCGTGAGACTGTTGGACCTCAACCGACTGTCCGCCGTTTTTTGCAGCAAACTCTTTGACAAATAAAGGATTGTATTCTTTATAAAAATCGCGGGCGACATCGTAGGAGACATTCAGCAATTTGACTTCGCCTCCCTTACCTCCGGCAGCTTGAGAAGCATTGTCGGCGGATTGTTCGGCTTTTTGGCGAGCACGCGCTCAAAGCCAGCGCAGCGGTCAAAGCGGCAAAAGAAAGCGTACGGATATTCATGGTCGGCTCCTGTTAAAAATATGGGAGCACTTTATCGGGATTGGATGCAAACTGGAAATAATGTTTGCTTTCGCGTTTATCAGTTTTGGTTATATACAATCCGGGCGGAAATCGGGAAAAAATGCCCACTCAAATACACATTACAATAAATTTCATATACATCAATCAGATAAAGATTAAAGCAGCTATTTATACAGGATAAACATACGTTGCAAACAGCATTGCCCAATACGTCAGGTCGTCTGAAAATCCCAATATAAATAATTATTTATAATTAAAAAAATATAATCCTTATTATTTACAAAAAATGCAAATAAGAGTAATGTTTCTACTCGCCAAAATACAAGGCCTTTCATTCAACAACAAAATGGAGTGTAGAAACTATGAAACAATGGATGCTTTTAGGATTGCTGGGATTGGGCGCAGTGGCGCAGGCGCACGATGTTTGGGTGGCCGCACCGACACATCAGCCTGCCGGCCAAATCCTGCATGCGGATTTGGGTTACAGCCATGACTTCCCTAATGTCGAAAAAATCGCCGACGACCGCGTACATATTTTCAAACCGCTGCAATTGACCGGCAGCTCAAAGAAAACCGTTGACATGGTGAATAAGGGCGAAAACTATCAATACGTTTCCAAAGCCGCTTTGCCTGAAGGCTCCTACTGGGTCAGCGCAACCTACAAACCGACTTTCTGGTCGAAAAACCAAGACGGCTGGAAACAGCAAACCTTGAAACAGCTGGCCGGTTCAACCTATTGCGAACAATCGCAAATGTTCGGCAAGAGCTTTGTCCAAGTGGGCAACGGCGCAGTTGATGAAGCTGTATTGACCCGCCCTATCGGCCAAGAGCTGGAACTGGTTCCGCTGAAAAATCCGAACGAAGTCAAAGCCGGCGGCATTTTACCGGTCAAAGTCCTGTACAAAGGCGAGCCTTTGGTTAAAGCCACCGTTACCGCCAGTTCGGACACTTTGGCGGAAATGGACTTGGAATCAACCCATGACCACCGCGAACCTCAAGGCTTCTCCGGCAAAACCGATAAAAACGGCGTGGTCAATGTGATTACTCTGATTGACGGCTTGTGGAAAATCAAAGTCGTGAACGAGACCGATTACAGCGATAAAAGCGTATGCCAGCAGGACAAAGCTTATGCAACGCTGATCGTACCTGTCGGCACCAAACGCGCGGCTGCACGCCATGCCCATCAGCATTAACAGCCATTAAAAAAGGTCGTCTGAACTTTCAGACGGCCTTCATTTATTCCCATTCATAACCCAAATTTCTAAAAAAACGGGATAATGTTTCCAACTCATCACCATTTAATTGGGCAAAACGGACACGGTTGCAGCCGGTCAAGACCACACTGCCCGTCCAGTGCGCCCCAAAGACGCGCTCTAAAGGGACATTCCTCATTCGATTGATAAACGGTACTTCTGAAGAAAATTGCGTTGCAATATTCGGAGGCGCAAATTTCAAACCCAAGTCCTGCAATGTATAACGGTGTTGCGCCGTCAAAAACATATCCTCGTGGTGCAGCCGCACCAGCCATTCCATACCGGCAATTTTTCCGTCTATCGGCGGCAAAGGCGGCCGGATTTCTACATTTAAACCCAGTTGCCGAGGCATGGTTAAAAGCCGCTTGCTGCGCAGGCTGAAACCGCCGTTCTGCGGCTCGTCCAAATTCGGGGAGTTCTGAATCAGATGCTGTTTGGCCAAATATTGGTCGATTCCCTTCAGGAAAAACTGCCCGTCTGCTTCAGTTTCCAACAAAAGCGACAAAGGTGCGCCGATGTAGTCATATTCCCAATAGGCATCCTGCCAGTTTTGACCGTTCAACACCCAGCCGTCATTTTGAACGATCAAACAATAATCAGTATCGATGTAATACATCAGTTGGTACAAAACAAACAGATTGTATTCCAAATAACCGAATGGCCGGCAAGGCTGATGCAGGATATTTTCCGGCAAACCTTGCGGACAGCTCGGGCTGATCAGCAATCCGCGGCTGCCGGGCAATTCGGCGCAACTGCGGGCAACGGCATACATCGTGCCCTCGGTATAAGAATCTGCACCGGTAATACCCACCACGGTAATGTCAGTAAAACTCATCAATATGTTCCCCTGTTTCAGATGGCCTTTGAGTTATTTACGACGCCTTATTACAGATATCTTTCAAGCGATACAAGGCATCCAAGGCTTCGCGCGGCGTAAGGTTGTCGGGCTGAATTTGCGCCAACGCTTCAGCCAATTCATTGTTCTGCAAATTATCAACAGGCTCAACTTCTTGTTCTTTCCCTACCTCATCTTCCTTATTTTCAGATGGCATGGCGCTGAAAATATCCAACTGCGGACGGTTGGCGGCGGCTTGGTTTTCCAAATCGTTTAAATGCTTTTGAGCCGCTTTCAAGGCACGGTTGGGCAGACCTGCGAGTTTGGCGACGGCGATACCGTAGCTTTTACTGGCAGGGCCGGGTTCGATGTGGTGGAGAAAGACGATGTCTTGTCCTTGTTCGAGTGCGGATAGGTGCATATTGACTGCCGTTGCGTGGGCTTCGGGCAGTTTGGTCAGCTCGAAATAGTGGGTGGCGAAGAGGCTGAAGGATTTGTTTTTTTGCAGCAGGTGTTCGGCAATAGCTTGCGCAAGGGCGAGGCCGTCAAAAGTCGAAGTACCGCGTCCGACTTCGTCCATAAGGACGAGGGATTGCTCGGTGGCGTGGTGGAGGATGTAGGCAGTTTCGCTCATTTCGACCATGAAGGTGGAGCGGTTGGAGGCGAGGTCGTCCGATGCGCCGATGCGGGTGAAGATTTGGTCGATGGGCCCGATTTGGGCGGCATCGGCGGGGCACGAAGCTGCCGGTGTGCGCCATGAGGACGATGTGGGCGACTTGGCGCATGTAGGTGGATTTACCGCCCATGTTGGGGCCGGTCAGGAGCATGAGGCGGTGTTTGTGGTCGAGGCGGGTGTGGTTGGCGGTGAAGTGGCGCACTTGCTGCTCGACGACGGGATGGCGGCCGTTTTCGATATGGATGACGGGGTAGTCGGCGAACTCGGGGTAGACGAAGCCGCGTTCGGCGGCGGTGGCGGCGAAGGTGGAGAGTACGTCCAGCGCAGCGGCGGCTTTGGCGGCTTTTTGAAGCTGGGGCAGGGTCGTCTGAATGTCTTTGAGGAGGGCTTCAAACAGGCGTTTTTTTCCAATGCCAATGCCTGCTCTTGCGCGGTCAGGACTTTGTCTTCGAAGGTTTTGAGTTCGGGGGTGATGAAGCGTTCGGCGTTTTTCAGGGTCTGGCGGCGTTGGTAGTCGGCGGGCGCTTGTTCGGCTTGAACTTTGGATAGCTCAATGTAGAAACCGTGGACGCGGTTGAACTCGACTTTGAGGGTGGAAAGGCCGGTGCGTTCGCGTTCGCGCGCTTCGAGCTCGAGCAGGAATTCGTCGCCGTGGTTTTGGATATGGCGCAGTTCGTCCAGTTCTGCGCAATAGCCTTGGTTGATGACGCCGCCGTCTTTGAGCCAGACGGCGGGTTCGGGCATCACGGCGGCTTTGAGGGTTTCGGCGACGGGCAGGGTTTCGGGGAAAACGGCTTTGAGGGTTTCCAACAGGCTGCTGCCTGAAGCGGACAATTCGATTTCGGACAGGGCAAACAGGCTGTCGCGCAGGGCGGCGAGGTCGCGCGGGCGAGCGTTGCCCGACGGCGATGCGGGCGGCGATGCGTCTCGATGTCCGCGATGTTTTTCAGACGGCCTTGCAGGGTTTCATATTGCGAACCCAGCGCGGCAACGGCTTCTTGGCGGGCGCGGATGTGGGCGCGGCTGCGTAAGGGGTGGTGCAGCCAGAGTGCCAAGAGGCGGCTGCCCATGTGGGTGGCGCAGCCGTCGAGTATGGAAAACAGGGTCGGCGATTTTTTGCCGGAGAGGGTTTGCGTGATTTCGAGATTGCGGCGCGTGGCAGCGTCCATGCCGATATATTGGCTGTCGGTTTCGAGCGAAATGCCGTCGAGGTGTTGCGGCATCAGGTTTTGCGTCAGGCGGATGTAGTTCAACAGCGCGCCCGCCGCGCCGACGGCGGCTTCGTGTTCCTTGCCGTCCAAACCGAAGCCGTGCAGGTCTTGGCAGCCGAAGTATTCGGTCAATAATTTCGCGCCCGCGTCGGCGGCAAACTGCCACGAGTTCAGACGCGTGATGTTGGCAGAGGTCGTCTGAAAACCATCAGGCAGGCTTTTGCCTTCAGGGCAACAGGATTTCCGCCGCCTGCAAACGCGCCAGCTCGTCGGCGAGTTTGTCCGCTGTCGTCAGCTTGGTTTTGAATTCGCCGCTTTGCAAAGAAGCCCATGCGATGGCGACGTGTTTTTTGTCTGCGTTCACCGCCACAATGCGGTTGGTTTCCTTGTCTTCCAAAAACGCCGCGTCGGTCAGCGTGCCGGGCGTTACGATGCGCACGACTTTGCGCTCCACCGGCCCTTTGCCCGCGCCGACTTCGCCCACCTGCTCGCACACCGCCACGCTTTTAGCCCATCTTCACCAGCCGCGCCAAATACTGCTCCGCCGCGTGAAACGGCACGCCCGCCATCTTAATCGGCACGCCGTCCATCTGCCCGCGCGTGGTCAGGGTGATGTCCAACAGCTTCGCCGCTTCCACCGCATCATCCAAAAACAACTCGTAAAAGTCGCCCATACGGTAAAACACCAGCTTGTCGGCGTGTTGCGATTTGATGGCGAGATACTGCTGCATCATCGGGGAAACAGTGGGTTTGGACATGGAAAAGCCTTAGAAACGCAAAAGCGTTATTGTAACAAAAGGCCGTCTGAAAACCTAAATAAGCTTTCAGACGGCCTTTTATGTGTGCCAAATAAAATTAGTTATAAACGAAAATAATGTCTAAATCTTTCTTCGGCAGGAAATTTTCTTTGACTGCTTGGAAGCGGTTCGGCCCTACTTTGCGCAGGGATTTGTCCCAGCAGAGTGAAATTACGGTATTGGGCTCACGGTCTATGGTCAGTTTGAATTTACCGATGGGTTTTGCCCAATTGGCACCCGTGGTCAGGATATAGCCCAAATGGTGATAGAACTTTGAACCTTCTTTCACATTTTTAAAGTTGTTGAGGAAGTTTTCATCCATGCAGTAAGCGTCTATAAATGCTTTGCTGTCTTTGGCTTTGAGCGAAGGCAGGAAGCTGCCGCCAACCAACGGGGTGTATTGGTGTTTGATTTCGGTGACGCTGCCGGCTTTAAAGGTTTGCTTCCAGCTGTAAATAATCTGCGCTGACCAATCGGGCAGTTCATCCGTCTGTTTGGGCAGCATGGATTGGACTTTAGCGGAGCGGCAGGCTCCGATTTTGCTACCGATTTTTTCACCGTCTTGCTTTTTCGTCCAAGGGTGCATCAGTTCCTGATCGCTCAAACCGCATTTTTTCAAATCGGCGGTCACGTCCACCAGCGAGCCGTTACGCCGTTCAAAATAGGCACGGACGTGGGTTTGCGGGCGGACAGGTTTGCCGTCGGCGTAAATTCGGAAGCTGTCAACCAAGCCTTTGGTGTCGGCAAAGTCGTAATCGATGAAAGCAGGAACAATCGGCAAAGGGAAAAGGACGGTTTCGATAATGTCTTGCGAGGAGGTGTTTTTAAACCGGTAATGCACGCGAATCTGGTATTCGCTGATGTACAAATCTTCGCTCTGCATATCGATATGCGGATTTTTCAGATATTTGATGCCGCTTGTGCTGACTGTACCCGTGCTGTCGTTGGCATGGGCTGCTCCGGCAAGCAGGAGGAGCAAGATTAAAAGCTTTTTGTTTCATGATTTAACCCCTTTTGAAACAGGCCGTCTGAAAAAAACAGGGTTTCAGACGACCTTTAACAGTAGCTTGGTTTTAAGCCAAAGCCACTTCCAAATTATCAATCAGGCGCGTGGTACCCAAACGGGCGGCGGCAAGCACTACCAATTCTTTATCGCCGACATGAGCTACTGCCAAGCTGTGTGCATGGCGGATTTCAACATAATCAACCACCCAGCCGGCATCGGTCAAACGGCGGATACATTCGGCTTCAAGCTGGGCGTAATCCAGATTGCCGTTTTTCAAGGCGGCGGCAATGTTTTGCAACTCTTGATAGAGGCGGGGCGCTTCTGCGCGTTCTGCTTCGCTCAAATATTGGTTGCGGCTGGAAAGTGCCAGGCCGTCTGAAGCGCGGCCGGTATCGACCGGGACGATTTCGATATTGAAATTCAAGTCTTCTACAAAGCCTTTGATAATCGCCAGCTGCTGATAGTCTTTTTTGCCGAAGCAAGCGGTATCGGGTTGAACGATGTTGAACAACTTGGTCACAACGGTCGCCACGCCGCGGAAATGTCCCGGGACGGAATTTGCCGCACAATTCGTTTTGCAGGTGCGGAGGCTCGACATTGAAACGCTGTTCCACATTCGGATACAGCTCTTTTTCATCAGGCGCGAACACGACAGCAACGCCTTCGCCCGCCAATTTGTCGGCATCTTGCTGCAAAGTGCGCGGATATTTGTCGAAATCTTCGCCTTGTCCAAATTGCAGGCGGTTGACAAAAATACTGACCACAACGTTATCGGCACGTTTTTTTGCTTCGCGCACCAGCGCAAGATGGCCTTCGTGCAGATTGCCCATGGTCGGCACAAATGCCACTTTTCCGGCAGTTTTACGCCACTCGCGCAATTCTTTAATCGTATGAATGATTTGCATGGTTTGAAAAATCCTTTATCTTTTCCGCCGTTTCATCAACGGAAATCACGCGCCGATTATACGCTTTTATTCATCAAAAAGGCCGTCTGAAATAAGTTTCAGACGGCCTGGTTTTTATTTTACCCGGCAAACGTATGTTCGACAGATGGGAACGTTTTTGCTTTGACTTCGCCCACATAGGCTTTGACCGCAGCTTGAACGCTGTCTTTGCCCTGCATGAAGTTTTTCACGAATTTGGCGGTTTTACCGGGAAAAATACCGAGCATATCATGCATCACCAAAACCTGACCGTCGCAATCCACGCCTGCGCCAATACCGATGGTTGGGCAAGAAACTGTCTCGGTCACTTTTTTCGCCAACTCTGCAGGAACGCATTCCATCAATACGATTGCCGCACCTGCCACATCATGCGCTTTGGCGTCGTTGAGCAACGCTTCTGCCTTGTCGCCGCGGCCTTGAACTTTATAGCCACCGAATGCAAACACGGATTGCGGGGTCAGGCCGATGTGGGCGCAAACAGGGATACCGCGCATTTGCAAAAATTCAGTGGTCTCCGCCATCCAGACACCGCCTTCGAGCTTGACCATATGCGCGCCGGCCGCCATCAACTCTGCCGCCGCCGCAAATGCCTGCTCTTTGCTCTGCTGATATGCACCAAACGGCAAGTCGCTGACAATCATGGCATTTTTAGTACCGCGAGCCACACATTCAGTGTGGTAGCACATATCCTGCAAGCTCACCGGCAAAGTGGACTGACGACCTTGCACCGCCATACCCAAAGAATCGCCGACCAGCAATACATCTACGCCGGCATTGTCCATCAGCGCGGCAAAGCTGGATTCATAAGCGGTCAGCATGGCGATTTTTTCGCCCTCTGCTTTCATTTTTTGCAAAGTGTTTACGGTAATCATGGTGTTTTGTGTGTTCCGCCCGACGGGCAGCCCTTTGTTGTAATGGAAACGCGGTATTATAAGGTCTGTTTTTAAAATATCAAAGCATAAGCAAAAAGCCCGACTGCTTTCACAATCGGGCTTTTAATTGGTGCCGGCACCAAGAGTCGAACTCGGGACCCCCTGATTACAAGTCAGGTGCTCTACCAACTGAGCTATACCGGCTTACTGAAATGCCTTGCAGCACCATCAGTCTTTAACTGGTGCCGGCACCAAGAGTCGAACTCGGGACCCCCTGATTACAAGTCAGGTGCTCTACCAACTGAGCTATACCGGCAAGGAAGTCGGCATTATGCCGATAAGTTCCCATTTTGGCAAGCATTTTAAAACAAAGTTACTCACGAAATTATAAAAACCAATGATTTTAAAGAAAATTAAATACATACCTTATCTTTCCATCCAACACGCTCAAAGGCCGTCTGAAAACCGCCCCAGCGCAAAACATCATTGTTTCTGTTAAAATAACGCCTTTCACATCTTTCGTCTGCACACATGCCACCCCGCCATCCTTACCGCCGCCTGCGCCCAGCCAAATCCCATCTGCCCGAGGTCGGCATTTCCGAAGAAGGCAATATCCGTTCCCTGCACTTGGGCAGCGACACTATTCAAAGCTCCATGAATGTCGATCATCCGTCCGAGCTGGTGTTGTCGTACAGCCGCGCCATGATGGGTTGGCTGCTGTTTGCAGAAAATCTGCCGAAACACATCACCCAAATCGGCTTGGGTGGCGGCTCGTTTGCCCGTTGGATAGACAGCTATCTGCCCCACACCAAGCAAACCGCCGTAGACATCAATCCGCAAGTCATCGCCGTGGCGCGCAGCCTGTTTGAATTGCCGCACGAAGGCGAAAATTTTGAAATTATCGAGGCAGATGGTGCGGAATATATTAAAGTGTTCCGCCACAATACCGATGTAATTTTGGTAGATGGTTTTGACGGCGAACAGATTATTGATGCTTTGGTAGAAGAACCCTTCTTCCAAGACTGCCGCAATGCCCTCTCTCCCGACGGCGTATTTGTCACCAACTGGTGGAGCGGCGATCAGCGTTATCAACGCTTTGTCGAACGCCTGCTCAACGTCTTTGACGGCCGCGTACTCGAGCTGCCTGCAGAAAGCCACGGCAACGTAGCGGTCATGGCATTCCAAAGCAGCCCTAAAGAACAAAATCTCGACAACCTGAAAAAACGCGCCGAAAAATTAAGCGAAAAGTACGGCTTGGACTTCAAACGAATGCTTGCCGATTTGAAAGCCAACAATCAAAACAACGGCAAGAATTTTTATCTGTAAACCGTTTCAGGCCGTCTGAAAAAACAAACAAGGACACACTCATGCTCAAACCCGACATCATTCAAATCTCCGGCCCGGCCGGTTTGCTGGAAACCATCTACCTGCCAAGCACACAAGAATCCGCCCGCGGCGTTGCCGTCATCAACCATCCCAATCCCCTGCAAGGCGGTACCAACACCAACAAAGTCATCCAAACCGCCGCCAAAGCCCTCAGCCAACTCGGCTTCCATTGCTACCTGCCCAATTTGCGCGGCGTAGGCAATAGCCAAGGCGAACACGACTACGGCCGTGGCGAAACGCAAGACTGTATTGCCGTTATCGACTACGCCCGCGCGCAACATCCTGACGCGCCGCAATTCGTCCTGGCCGGTTTCTCATTCGGCGGCTACGTTTCCACCTTTGCCGCACAAGCGCGCACGCCTGATTTGCTGTTACTGATGGGCGCAGCCGTCCATCACTACACCGACCGCCCTGAACCATCCAACGTTCCCGATGTCGCCAAAACATTGATGATTCATGGCGCGGAAGACGAAGTCGTCGAAATCAACAAAGCCCTGACATGGGCAGAACCACAAGGCCTGCCTGTTGTCACCATTGCCGGTTCGTCCCACTTCTTCCACGGCAAACTCATCGTTTTACGAGATACGATTACACGATTTGCACCGGCTTTATTAGGTTAAAATCCGGCTACAAAATAAAACAAGGCCATCTGAAAGCTTTTTCAGACGGCCTTGTTTGTATGAAACCTTTATTATCTAAAATATCAGGCTCAAGTATTCAAAACTCCATCAAGGATTTTCTGCTTAACATATCAATTCTGAGTCAACCAATACTGCAAACCAATCAAGGTCTTACCATCTTTGATTTCATCGTTTGCCAATGCATTGCGCACCTCTTCCTTGCTCATCAGGACGGTTTCTGTAATTTCATCCTCATCGTTGCTCAACTCGCTGCCCAAACGCACGCCTTGCGCTTGGTAGAGATACATTTTTTCATCGCAAAAACCGACTGCAGTATAAAGGAGTACAACAATTTGACACTGTCGGCAACATATGGCGTTTCTTCCGCCAACTCGCGCAAAGCGCATTCGGCAGGATCTTCGTCCGCCACATCCAATTTACCCGCCGGCAATTCCAACGTCGCCTGATCGGCGGCATAACGCCATTGGCGTACCAAAACAACTTTACCGTCTTCCGTTTCAGCCAATACACACGCAGCACCCGGATGACGGATCACAACTCGTTGGCTTTCGTTGCCGTTAGGGCAGGCGCACCCGATCGCGGCTGATGGTAACAAAAGAACCTTCGTAGATTGGTTCGCTGCTTAATTTAGTTTCCTTTCAAATCCATTTTTTACCTCATTTTTCCAAATTATTAAATGTTAAAGGCCGTCTGAAATCCTTTTTCAGACGGCATGAATAAGCCCTATTCCCGAGCGCGTTCAATTTCAATACCGACCTGCGCCACATCGGGCAAGATACCGGGTTTCACAATACGGACGCGCACTTTGGCCGCACCAAAATCATTTAAAATCAATTGGGCGATATGTTCCGCTAAAGTTTCCAGCAGTAAAAAATCCTGTTCAGCAAGGCTGCGGCGTACGACTTCGCATACTTCGCCATAATGAATGGTGTCGCCGATATCGTCGCTCGTGCCGGCACGCTCGGGAACGCTGATTTCCAAATCCAAAATCAAAGTCTGTTTACGCTCGCGTTCCCAATCATATACGCCGATTAAAGTATCGGCCTTCATGCCGTACAAAAAGATTTTATCCATTTGCCTGTCCGTTTTTTTGATAGAATAACCGTTCCCATTTTAAGTAAAGCACCCAAAATGTTCAATGTACTCGCCATTATTGCCGCCTATCTGATCGGCTCCCTGTCTTTTGCCGTCATCGTATCAAAATATTACGGCATGGACGATCCGCGCACTTACGGCTCTGGCAACCCCGGTGCCACCAACGTCTTGCGCAGCGGTAAGAAAAAAGCAGCCGCACTGACCCTGCTCGGCGATGCAGTAAAAGGCTTGGTTGCCGTCATCTTGGCACGCTGTCTGCAAGATGCTTTAAATTTGTCAGATGCAACGATAGCCCTGGTCGCCATCGCCGCATTGGTCGGCCATATGTGGCCAATATTTTTCAATTTTAAAGGCGGCAAAGGCGTAGCCACCGCATTGGGCGTCTTACTCGCCCTCTCCCCCGCAACCGCCCTACTCTGCACCTTGATTTGGCTGGTCATGGCGTTCGGTTTCAAAGTATCCTCCCTCGCCGCACTGGTCGCCACCGTCTGCGCACCCTCTTCGCCTTCTTCATGATGCCACACGCCTCTTGGGCATGGGCAACCGTATTCATTGCCGCATTGGTGTTGTACCGCCATAGAAAGCAATATTCAAAACCTGATTCAAGGCAAAGAAAGCAAAATCGGGAGATAAAGCCGGAAAATCTTAAAAGCGTAGTACATTCAAAAAAAGGCCGTCTGAAAGTATATTTTTCAGACGGCCTGTATTATTCAAAAATAGCAAAATATTCGTATAAATCAACTGAACATCAAGATAACCCTTAAACTTTCAGTGACAATAACTATTTCTAGAAAACAAAGCCTTGCCAACTTAATGATAAACCAATCAACAAGGCCTCAGATGCTTTTCTATTCGTGTCTCTTCCAACTGCTCAGCAACGCTTCTAAAACTCATCAAAGCCGCTTCGATATTTTCAATGATTTCATCGGCCAAAATATCAGGGGCGGGCAGATTGTCCAGGTCGGTTAAAGAATGGTCTTTCAGCCAGAAAATATCCAAGCTGGTTTTTTCGCGCTGATTGATTTCATCGATACTAAATTTACGCCAACGTCCGTCAGGGATTGTTTTCGGCATGATAGGTTTCTGCGCGCTTTGAACGGTCTTCAGGGGCAATAGCAGGAAATAAAATCCTGTAAATCTGCCAACTGCATCGGTTTTTTCTTCAGCGTGTGATGCACATTGGTGCGGTAGTCATAGATCCAAACTTCTTGGGTAATCGCTTGCTCTTGTGCGGGGCGGTTATCAAAAAACAACACGTTTGCTTTAACGCCTTGGGCGTAGAAAATACCCGTTGGCAAACGTAAAATCGTATGCAAATCGGTCATCTGCAATAGTTTCTTACGCACGGTTTCGCCTGCGCCGCCTTCAAACAGCACATTATCGGGCACGACCACCGCCGCACGCCCGTTGTTTTTGAGCATGGTGTAAATATGCTGCAAAAAGTTGACTTGTTTGTTGGACGTGGTTGCCCAAAAGTCTTGGCGGTTATAGACAAAATCTTCGGTTTCGGCTTCGCCCTCAGCATTGGTAATAGTCATGCTGCTTTTTTTGCCGAACGGCGGATTGGCTAAAACCAAGTCCACTTTGCGTGCGCTGGGCGCAACCAAAGAGTCATCGGAACTAATCGGGCTATCGCCGTCCATTTCGCCGATGCCGTGTAAAAACAGGTTCATCAAACACAAACGGCGCGTATTGGCGACAATTTCATTGCCGAAAAACGTCCCGTTTTTTAACCGCGCTTTTTGGTCGGTGTTTAGATTGGCGTGTTTTTCCAAATAACTGTATGCCGCCAATAAAAAGCCGCCGGTACCTGCTGCCGGGTCGGCAATCAGGGTATCCGGCTGCGGGCGGACACATTCGACAATTGCTTGAATCAAAGCACGCGGCGTAAAGTATTGCCCCGCGCCTGATTTGGTATCTTCGGCATTTTTTTCCAAAATGCCTTCGTAAATATCGCCTTTCACATCCACGCCCAAGCGTGTCCATTTAGTTTCATCAATCATCGCCACCAAACGGGATAATTTGGCAGGGTCTTGGATTTTGTTTTGCGCCTTGGCAAAGATTTGCCCAAGCAAGCCTTTGCGCATACTTAAATCGCGCAACAAAGCGAGATAATGGCTTTCCAATTCCGCGCCCGTGCGATCGGTCAGACTTTTCCAGTTGTATTCTTCCGGAATGCCGACATCACGATTGTAGGGCGGCTGGCTGTATTCAAACGCCATCTTCAAGAAAATCAGATACGTAATCTGTTCCAAATAGTCGCCGTAGCTCACGCCGTCATCGCGCAGCATATGGCAGAAGCTCCAAACCTTTTGGACGATAGCATTTGAAGTGTGGTTTTGCGTTGTGGTCATATTCGTTTTCTCTTTAATTTATTTATCCAAAAGGTTACCTGAAAAAGCCGCTTTTAAGACGGCCTGTTTAAGCAGCTCGGCTTGTTTGAGTTGTTTGGCAAGTTCGGCGGCGAGTTGGTCGCAGGCGGTGAGTTTGCTTTCTAAAATGGCAACGATTTGGGTTTGTTCGGCGAGACAAGGCAATGGAAAAATAATATTTCCAACCAAGCTTAAATTTAAGTTTGGTTGAACACCTCCAGATGACTGCCTCCGTATATCGGCATAATTTTTAAACATATAAAATTTTAGAAATTTCCTGCTAATTGGATATTTTTCATTTAGAACAATCCCTGCAATAGCTTGATTCGTTGTTGCTTCAATTAGCAATTCAGAACATTTCCCTCGAGTTTTGCCCTCTCCATACATCGCAACGAGCAAAGTATGTTTTGGTAATAATTTCAAATTAGTTTCTTTTAAAGCCAAATCCGTAACAAAGCTATCAGCAGAATCTACAAATTCATTATTCAAACTACCACTGGTAACCCAAGGAATTGAGCCATTTTCATAGTAGTTAGCATTACTTTTTAATGGAGTTGCTCCAGTAAATATCTCAGCAACTTGATTGATTTTTATAGCTCCCCACCCACTCGGCAAATCTGCAAAATTGTCTTCAAACTTAACCGCTTGTGTCGGCGCTTTGGGTTTGCTCGGTTTTTTCCCTTCTTTTCCATTTTGTTCCCATTGGCTGACGGCTGTTTGCCAGTCGGCAAGCTGTTGGGCGTGGTGTTGTTCGCGGGTCGTCTGAATTTGGGCGAGCAGTTCGTTTGCAGACGGCAAGGCATCTGCGTGCTTGCTGCGCCATTCTTTGGTGAGCTCGCCGTTAAAGGCATTTTTGAGCAGGGATTGGCGGTATTGTTGGATTTGCTGCGCTGCGGTTTTCAGACGACCTATGCCTTCGTCGATTTCGTCAAACAGGCTTTCGATTTTATTGACGATGGCTTGTTGGGTTTCTTTGCTGGTTGGGTAGATAATGGGGATTTTTTTAGCATTTGATGCGGATAGCTCAAGAAAAGTTGTTCCACTTCCTAAGCTTTCAATGGTACTTTTTATTGATTTTAAATAATAATATGCGTACTCAGAAAGAATGTCGTCTGAAAGAATAAAGTTTTTGAAACCTTGATTTGTTGATAATTCACTTTGAGCAATAGCAACATATCCAATTGGCGCTCTACTGCTTAAAAGAACTGTTCCTGCTGGTAATAGTTTTGCTGAACAAGATTTATAACCATCGATACTTAAATCTCACGCACCATTAGAAATAAATTTATCTGTATATTTGCTTAAATCAGCGGGAGTAATCCAACCTATTCCCTTTCCTTTCTCAGCAAAGTTTGTTTCTAATTTGGTGCTTGGGGTGCCACTACTTACTACTTGTGCAACGTCCTCAAAAGTTGTTTTCTTCCACCCTTCAGGCAATTGCTGTTCTGTAGCCATTTTTATGCTGTCCATTGTCGGTTAATCTCGTTTAATAGGGCGTTAAAGTCTTGGTCGTTGGCGGCAATTTCACTCAATACATCATAGGCTTGACCTAATCCGCCGTATTGGTTGAACGGGGTAAGTTCAAAGTCGTTTTCTTCGATGGCAAAGGAAGTGATGATGTGGTCGCGAATCATGGTCAGCCATTGCATTTGTTCTTCGGTCAGCGGTTTGTCGGCGCGGGCGTTGTGTTCAAACGTCCATGTTTGGAAGTTTTTACGCACGGTTTTGGTAAACGGCGTGATTTTGTCATCAATGCCAATCACTCGGCGAACAAGGCTGACTAAGGCGGTGAGTTCGCTTTCTGCCTGTTCGCTGACGTTATCCAAACGCGCGTATGCCTGCCAGATATGACTGAATGCCAATTTCGGTTTGGCTTTTTTGATGGCGGTTGCCAGCTCTTTAATCATCGCAAGGCTTAAGGCTTGGCGTTGATAAGGCTGATTATAGAAAATCTGCAAGGCGGTAATTTCGTCTTTGTTGTTGTGTATCCATTCGGCAAAATCTTGGGTCAGAGTTTCATCATTTTCTGCCCAGCCTGCGTGGATGACTTCATCAATCTCGGCGTCAATTTTCTGCTCGTTTTGTTTGCGGATGTCGTCCAATGTGGTGATGAGTTCCATGGAAAGCGGACGTGTGGCGGCTTTGACGCGCTGTTTTTGTATCTGTAAAACGGTTTTTTCAGACGGCGTTTCATCAATGGAAATGCCTTCTTGCTCGCAAGCTGCCTGATGGATTTCGTCGGCATTGATGGCATGAAACAGGTCTTTGACCAATTGCGGTAATGGGACGCCGCCTGTGATAGCAGTAATTTGCTTCTGTTGCTCGTCATCAAGCTGTTTGTTTAAACGGGCAAGGCGTGCCGCCAGTGAGCTGATGCTGTCGCTATCATATGCGCCGCCGAAGACGACTGCTTTCCCAAATCGGAGAAGCTGACTGAACGCTTGGTGTCTAATTGTTGGCTTGCCGTTTTAAGCGATTTTGTAACGCCAATCGCATCGACAATCACATAATGGGTTTTGGCTGATAATGCGGAAGGGCTGACTTTTTGCAGGCCTTCTTTATCAAGCGTGCGTGTGCCGCGCCCTTTCATTTGCTCGAAATAATTGCGGCTTTTGACATCGCGCATGAACAACAGGCATTCGAGCGGGCGGACATCGGTTCCCGTGGCAATCATATCGACGGTAACGGCGATGCGCGGGTTGTAGCTGTTGCGGAAATTCGCCAAGACGGTTTTCGGTTCTTCGCCTTGTTCAATGATTTCGCCGTTCTCTCCCACAATATCGTCTTTGGCTTTATATGTGATCTTTTTGCAAAATTCGTTGCCTTGTCCGAACTCTTCCCGCACCATTTTGATGATGTCGTCGGCGTGGCTGTCGTTTTTGGCAAAAATCAGGGTTTTTGGCACTTCTTGACGATTTGGGAACATTACGGGTAAATGGTCTCGGAAAGTACGGATAATGGTGCGGATTTGGCTTGGATTGACAACATCTCTGTCGAGTTGCTTGGCGGTATAGTCTTCATCGCTATCTTGCTGCTGCCAGCGTTTGCGGCGTGTGGTGCGTTCGCGGTGTTCGATCAATTCTTCGGCTTTGAATTTGCCGCCATCAAGACTGATTTTGGTATTGATTAGATAGACTTCATTGCCTACGTTTACGCCATCGGCAACGGCTTGCTCGTGGCTGTATTCGCTGACCACGTTTTGATTGAAAAAACCAAAAGTGCGGTTGTCCGGTGTGGCGGTTAAACCAATCAGATAGGCATCAAAATAATCCAACACTTGTCGCCACAGGTTGTAAATGGAGCGATGGCATTCGTCGATAAAGATAAAATCAAAAAATTCAGGTGGCAGATCTGGTTGATAGGCAACTGGCAATGGTTCTTTTAAGCGGTTTTCCCATTCTTCTAATTCCATGCTGTCATCCGGTATCGCCAGCTCTTCCCCTTTAATAGGGAATACATGCGTTGAATGGTACAAATGCAGACTTCTACGCCGTTGGGAATGTGCGGCGATTTGATGATTTGAGCGTTGTAGAGTTCAGTAAATTTGCGGTTGTCGTCAGATGGGGTAAAAACCAACATTTCCTGCTCGGCCTGTTCGCCCAAATTGACGGTATCGACTAAAAACAAAATGCGGCGTTTGCCTGTGTATTTGAGCAAACGATACATGATGCTGATAGCGGTATAGGTTTTGCCTGCACCTGTGGCCATTTGAATCAAGGCGCGCGGCAAATCTTTTGCCAAAGAGTCTTGCATATTTTCGATGGCGGTTAATTGGCAATCGCGCAAGCCGAGTTCAGCCGCAGACAGATGATTAGGATTGAGCGTAGGTATGGCTTTAAGTTTGGCGCGCAGGGTGTTTTTGCCTTCGTTTGCCCATTTTTGTAGCGTTTCTGGACGGTGAAAGTGGAATACTTCACGAGCACGCGGGGCAGGGTCGTTGCGGTTGGTAAAACGTGTTACTACGCCTGTGCTTTCATATAAAAAGGCAATCTCTGCTTGCTGAATATAATTAAGTTCGCTATCGGCATAGCGTGCGCTTTGCTCTTCCACCGTATTAAGCTTATGTCCAAAGTTTTCCGGCTTGGCTTCAATCATGGCAACCGGATCGCCATCAACAAACAACAGATAATCTACCGGACCGCTGTCGGTTGGATATTCACGTACTGCCACACCTAAACTGCTGTTGCGATTAAAGTTCTTCACCGACTGTACCGCCCAGCCTGCCTGCTTTAATTTTTGATCAATAATGTCGCGGGCTTGCTGTTCGGGATGTTGGTTGTAGGTTATTTGTTTTCCCATATATTTTTCCTAGGTATCTCGTTAGCTTTTATAAGAAATTAAAAATAAAACTGTCCCATGCCTTATTAATAGAATTGCAATGACTGTATATTTTGGAACTGTTTTTCTTGATCATCGCAGAATTGACTTTAGATTTTACTACATGGGATTAATTACAGTAAGAAATTTGCTGATAAACAGTTTCCTAAAAAGAAAAGCCCTCTAAAATATACCTATTAAAGATATTTAGAGGGCTTTAAATTAACTTAACCTTAATTTATTAAGTAACTTAGAACGGAATATCGTCGTCGATATCATCAACCGGAGCGGTCGGTTGTACCGGAGCAGGACGACGGGCTGGGGCGGCTGGGGGTTCTTGAGCTGAAGCAGATTGGTATTGCTGCTGTGGCGCTTGTTGGTAGCTACTTTGGCTTGAATGACTGCCTTGATTATAGCCGTCATCGTATGGTGCGCCGCCGCTGTTGTCGTTGCGGCCGCCGAGCATTTTCATTTCGTTGGCGATGATGTCGTAAGCGGTGCGCTCGATGCCGTCTTTGCCTTGGTATTTACGGCTTTGGATACGGCCTTCCAGATACACTTGGCTGCCTTTACGCAGGTATTGACCGGCGATTTCGGCGAGTTTGCGGTACATGGTGATGTTGTGCCATTCGGTACGTTCTACGCGTTGGCCGTTGCGGTCGTTCCACGTTTCGCTGGTGGCAACGCTGAAGTTACAGACGGCCTCGCCGTTGGGCATATAGCGGACTTCGGGATCGCGGCCGAGGCGGCCGATGAGGATAACTTTATTCAATGACATTTTACACTCCTGTGATAATTTTTTCGGCGGCCTCTTGGTCGAATCCTTTTTGCAAGGCCTTGATATAAATGGTTTGTTTGTCTGCGCTAAAGCTGATGCTTTCAACGCCTTCAATTTCGGTCAATTTTTGGTAGAGCAAATCCGGATTTTGTTGCCATTCGGCGTTAAGCGGATAGCTGAGGTTTTTGACAGGTTTCGGTGCCGGAGAAATGACTGCCAATACCAGCCACAGCAGCATTAATACGCTACAAAAGGCAAATACGCCTACAAAACCATATTTTTGGAACAATAAACCACCGGTTGCGCCGCCGACAAACAAGCCGACCGACTGCATGGTGTTATACACGCCCATCGCGGTGCCTTTCAAATCGGACGGAGCGATTTTCGACACCATAGACGGCAGACTGGCTTCCAATACATTGAAACCAATAAAATAAACAATCAGATAAGCGGTAATCAACCATACCGAGTGCATTCCAAACAGCAAACCTATTTGCGCCGCAGCAATGCAGACGATACCCAGGATAAACACTTGTTTGAGCTTGTTGCGTGTTTCGCCGACGATAATCAGCGGCACCATAATAATCAGGCCAGTAATGGTTGAGGGCAGATAGACTTGCCAGTGATGGATTTTTTCCAAACCCAACTGCGTCATGGCAAACGGCAATGCAGTAAATAAAGCCATTTGCGCCGCATGCAAGGCAAAAATACCAAAATCGAGATTAAGCAGTTGGCGGTTTTTCAATACCTCGCCTATACGCGAAGGCTGTGCCTGCGTGTCTTCGTGCATTTTTGACACTTCCGGATCAGGCGTCATCCAGGCAACCACGCCGATACTGATTACCGTCAGAATACCGGTCAGCGCAAACAGGCCGGATACGCCGATAAAGCTGGCAATCATCGGCGCAAGCACTAGGCTGACGGAAAAGGTCAAGCCGATACTCAGGCCGATCATCGCCATCGCACGCGTCCGCACTTCGTTACGGGTCAAATCCGCCAGCAAAGCCGTTACCGCCGCGCTGACGGCACCAGCGCCTTGAATGGCACGCGCAGCAACCAACATCTGTAGGCTGTCGGCAACTGCGGCCAAAAAAACTACCTGCCGCAAACACAATCAAGCCGGCATAAATCACTTTTTTACGGCCGAACTTGTCGGAAGCCATACCCAAAGGCAGCTGCAGCAAAGCCTGTGTCAGCCCGTAAATACCCATCGCCATACCGACCAGCGCTTTATTGTTTTCTGCGCCGGGCAACGAAGCGGCATACATCGCCAAGACAGGCAATACCAAAAACATCCCCAACATACGCAGTGCGTAAACGCCGGAAAGTGTGGTACTGGCACGCCACTCGTGCGGAAACATTTGAATGCGGTTATCTCTTGCCATAAATAATGTTTCAGACGGCCTTAAGTTTGCGAAAGGCCGTCTGAAAGTGTGAATTAACAGATTTTCTGATTATACAGGATTCAAAGGAATTGCATGGGGTCAAATCGCAAGCCGTTTATCGTAAACCTGCTTCATCGGTATAAAACGGTTACAACAAAAAACAACGTCACGCAAGATCTGCCCTATCCCATTTATCCCGAATCAACCCCACTGCCATCTATTTCGCCACGCACCTAACACGGCATTTGGATATTTGTTACTGCCCAAACTGCCGTTAAACCTTGCCAAAGCGCGGACAATATTGCCTTTTTCGATATTGTTGTAATGGCGCAGAATGGTGCAGCCATAGCGCAGATTGGTGCGGATATCGAAAAGGTTGTGCGATGGATTGCCGATATAGTTTTTCCAAAACGGCATTACCTGCATCAAACCACGCGCGCCTACTCCGCTGATCGCATATTGGCGAAACGCACTTTCCACTTCAATCAAACCCAAAATCACTTGAGTGTTGAGTCCGGCACGACTGCTTTCGTATTGAATATTAACCAACAGGCGGCGACGCTCGCCCTCATCGGGAATAAAGCGTGCCAATCGGGAAGACATCGCTGCCAACCAACGTTCCCCTTCCCTCAAATCGGCAAACACCAGCCGCGCAGGGCTGGCGCTATTGATCGAACTGCGCATCACGGAAGCCACATCATCGGCCAGCGTTTCTTCACGTTGCGCCCCCGCCCATGCTGTCGCAGGCGTCAAAAGCATGGCTCCGCCGACTTGCAACAGGCGGCGGCGTGATAAAAATAAGGAATCTTGGTTTTCCGATTTCATGTGTTTTCTCTTTTTAGGCCGTCTGAAAAGTTCAGACGGCCTTTGATATACTTGCTTAAAATCAGCATTATAAAATACATCTATGAGCAGAATCAAAGAGCTGTATTCCTTTTATTGTCAAGTGATACCGCCTCAAGTAACATTTAGGTTTTTCTAATCAACCGGTATTTTTTATGACCACCACTCCCGCCAACGTTTTAGCCTCCGTCGATTTGGGTTCCAACAGTTTCCGCCTGCAAATTTGTGAAAACAACAACGGCCAGCTGAAAGTCATCGACTCGTTCAAACAAATGGTTCGCTTTGCCGCCGGCTTGGACGAACAAAAAAACCTGAGCGAAGCCTCTCAAGAACAAGCCTTGGAATGTTTGGCGAAATTTGGCGAACGCCTGCGCGGATTCCAACCCGAAAACGTGCGCGTGGTGGCCACCAATACTTTCCGCGTTGCCAAAAACATCGCCCAATTCCTGCCCCGTGCCGAAGCGGCGCTGGGTTTCCCCATCGAAGTCATTGCCGGCCGTGAAGAAGCGCGTCTGATTTACACCGGCGTAGTGCATACCCTGCCGCCCAAAGGCGACAAAATGCTGGTTATCGACATTGGCGGTGGCTCGACCGAATTTGTCATCGGCTCGGATTTGCAACCGCTGACTACAGAAAGCCTGCCTTTGGGCTGCGTAACGTACAGCATGCGCTTCTTCCAAAACAAAGTGACCGCCAAAGATTTCCAAGCCGCCGTTTCCGCCGCGCGTATCGAAATCCAGCGCATCAGCAAAATGATGAAGCGTACCGGTTGGGATTTCGCCATCGGCACGTCCGGTTCGGCAAAATCCATACGCGACGTTTTGGCAGCCGAATTGCCGCAAGAAGCCGACATTACCGCCCAAGGCATGCGTTATCTTGCCGATAGGATTATCGAGGCCGGTTCGGTAAAAAAAGCCAAATTTGAAAACCTCAAACCCGAACGCATCGAAGTTTTTGCGGGCGGATTGGCCGTAATGATGGCCGCTTTTGAAGAACTCTCGCTGACCAAAATGACCGTTACCGAGGCCGCCCTCCGCGACGGTGTGTTCTATGACTTAATCGGCCGCAGCCTCAATGTCGATATGCGCGAACAGACAACGGCAGAGTTCCAAAAACGCTACCACGTCAGCCTCAACCAAGCCAAACGGGTTGCCGATACCGCGCAAGCCTTTATGAACAGCCTGTGCCACGCCAAAAACGTAACCGTTCAAGAGCTTGCCCTGTGGAACCAATACCTTAGCCGCGCAGGCCGTCTGCATGAAATCGGCTTAGATATTGCCCATACCGGTTATCACAAACACTCCGCCTACATTCTCGAAAACGCCGATATGCCGGGTTTCTCACGCAAAGAGCAAACCATTTTGGCGCAACTGGTTATCGGCCATCGCGGCGACCTCAAGAAAATGGCGGACATTATCGGCAACAACGAAATCATGTGGTGTGCCGTGTTGTCCCTGCGCCTGGCCGCCCTCTTCTGCCGCTCGCGCCTGCCTCTTGATTTACCGCCGCAAACCCAGCTTCGCATCGATGAAAACAACCACAGCTTCATCTTGCGCATCAACGCCCAATGGCTGGAGCAACACCCCCTCATCGCCGATGCGCTGGACTACGAAAGCGCGCAATGGCAAAAAATCGATATGCCTTTCTCGGTTCAAGCACAATAAACCGCGCTCCGTTATAATAGGCAACTTTTCAAAATCCAAACCGCAGGCCGTCTGAAAACGACAGCCTGCCATACATCAAGGAAAACCATGAGAAAACCCCAACGCGGCTACGCCCGCCAAGACCGTGTCAAAGAACAAATCATGCGCGAGCTTGCAGAACTCGTCCGCACCGGCCTGAAAGATCCGCGCGCTGGTTTCATCACCATCAACGAAGTCGAAGTCACCCGCGATTACAGCCACGCCACCGTGTTCTACACCGTCCTCGACGACAGCACGCGCGACATTACCGAAGAAGCTTTGGAACACGCCAAAGGCCATTTGCGCAGCGAATTGGCCAAACGCATCAAACTCTTCAAAACGCCCGAGCTGCATTTCAAATACGACGAATCACTCGAACGCGGCATGAGCATTTCCAGCCTGATCGACCAAGTGGCGGCAGAAAAACCGGTTGAAGACTGATTAATTAAAACACGCAGGCCGTCTGAACCCTTTCAGACGGCCTGAACATTAATATTCCATTAATATGACCAATAAACCCACCAAACGCCCGGTCAACGGCGTTCTTCTCCTCGACAAACCTGAAGGTCTTTCCAGCAACACCGCCCTGCAAAAAGCGCGGCGCTTGTTCCGCGCCGAAAAAGCCGGGCATACCGGCGTACTCGATCCTTTAGCCACAGGGCTTCTGCCTGTTTGCTTCGGCGAAGCGACCAAGTTCGCCCAATATCTAATTGATGCCGACAAAGCGTATACAGCCACGCTGAAACTGGGCGAAGCCAGCAGTACAGGCGATGCAGAAGGCGAAATCGTTGCCACCGCACGCGCCGATATTTCATTGTCCGAATTTCAGACGGCCTGCCAAGCCTTAACAGGCGATATCCGCCAAGTGCCGCCGATGTTTTCCGCCCTCAAGCACGAAGGCAAACCGCTGTACGAATACGCACGCAAAGGCATCGTTATCGAACGCAAAGCGCGCGATATTACGATTTACTCCATTGATATCACAGAGTTTGATGCACCTAAAGCCGTGATAGACGTACGTTGCAGCAAAGGCACTTACATCCGCACCCTCAGCGAAGACATCGCTAAACACATCGGCACATTCGCCCACCTGACCGCCCTGCGCCGTACCGAAACCGCAGGCTTTACCATTGCCCAAAGCCACACGCTCGAAGCCTTGGCCGAATTGGACGAAGCCGAACGCGATGCCCTGCTGCTGTCTTGCGATGTCTTGGTGCAACATTTCCCCAAACTTGAGTTAAACGACTACGCCGTTACCATGCTCAAACACGGCCAACGCCCCCAGTTTACCGAGACATTTCCGCCGAACAGCCCATCCGCGTGTACAGCCGAGACGGCTCATTTATCGGACTGGTGGAATATCAAAAAGAAATAGGCCGTCTGAAAGCCTTGCGCCTGATGAATACCGCCGACAAATAACTTCCTGTAAAGAGAGCCGATCATGAAAGTCTATACCGCCGCCCAGATGCGCGAACGCGAACAAGCAGCCGTCGATAAAGGCACAAGCTTCGACCAACTGATGGAAAATGCCGGCAGCTCTGCCGCCCGAGACCTCATGCAGCGTCATCCCCAAGCCGGACGCGCCCTGATCGTTTGCGGCAAAGGCAACAACGGCGGCGACGGCCTAGTCATGGCAAGATATATGCAGGCGCAAGGATGGCACATCGATATTCTGTTTTCACTCGGAGAAAACCTCTCCCCTTTGGCTCAAACCAATCGCGAACGCCTTAACGGTTTGCCCCATATTGAATTTATTACCAAGCAAGAGCTGGAAGGCCGTCTGAAAAAGGTTACGACATCATTATCGAAGGCATATTCGGCACAGGCTTCAGCGGCGCGCTTCCATCAGAAATCGCCGCCCTCTGCCGCCAACTCAATCATTCAGACAGCCTGAAAGTCGCCCTCGATATTCCCACCGGCCTCAACTGCGACACCGCCGAAGCCGACCCCGACACATTCCGCGCAGACCTGACCTACACCTTTGCCGCCTACAAACCGGCACACTTAAGCGAGTCCGGCAAAACTTATTGTCAAGAAACTGTCTGTTTGCCTATTGGCATTGATTAAATGCCTATAAAAAATAACAGGGTGCAATTTTGCACCCTGTTATTTTTGTTTACTTCCAAATCTGCGCCAATTTAATCCCCAGCGCCGTCAAACCAAACGAACCGAAAACATGCAGACAGGTCGCCATCAAAGCCATGCCCCAACGTTGCGCCTGCATCAAACCCACCATCTCCACTGAAAAACCTGAAAATGTGGTTAAGCTGCCGAGAAAGCCGGTAATCCAAAGCAAACGCCATTGCGGATCGGTTAAGAGTTCCGCCAATACACCAATCAGCAGCGCACCCAGCCAGTTTGCCGCCAATGTACCGATAGAAAAAGGCGCAGAAGACACCAGCACCAAGCCAAACAGCCAACGCAATACAGCCCCGACAGCGGCACCGCAAACAATGGGAAAAATATAAGCAAACATAACAAGTTAAAAATTCAATTCAAACAGGCCATCCGGTCATTTAGGCCGTCTGAAAACCAAACAAGGATGCCTTCATATCTTATTGCCAAATCTTAGGGGCGGATTTCAAATACCTGTCGTCATCGAAAGTACAAATCCATTGCGGCTTGAGCGCGATAAAAATGGCTGTTGAAATACCGCTCAAAAATGCCTCCGCCCAAGCGATTAAGAAGAAAACAGGAAAAGCGGTTTTCCACAATACCGATGTATCAAACACATCCGCCCAGTCCAACAAACCGACCAAAATTATGCCGGTAAACACCATGCCGACCGCCGCAGCCCAAAAACCATTCAGAAAAATAAAGATAAAGATATTGGCAGGCAAACGCGATACCCAATGGCGGAAACCCAAATTCACCAACAAAGGCGGAAGCAATACGGACAAGGCGTTGATGGAGAACATATGCCAATCTCCCCAAAGCCACAAATACGGAAAAAACAGCAAAACGCCAAGGCAGAACGCGGCAGAGGTGCCCAGCATTAAAGCCGTCAGGTTTAAAGCAAGCAGATGATAGCTCATGCCGGCCAGTTGTCCGCTTTCCGGGGAGGCATTCAAACTCCAAGCCAGCGGCAACATCACGGCAGCCACCAAGAATGCGGAACGATGCTGCGATACCGACACCCATGCCTGCTTTGCACACAAAGCAAAAATCACCAGCAACACAGGCCATGCCGCCATCACGACACCAACGGGAAACCATCCGTTTTGAAAAATCATCATCTCATCCGCAAAATGTTCAGACAGCCTATTATACGCGTCTCAAGCCATAGCTTTGACAATCCTGTCTGCGTTTGCCGTTAAAGCTTGTTTCGGCTGGTTTTGTTTACCCGAAAAAAGCGTTAGAATAACGGACTTTGCCGTTTAATTAAGGGGATGGACGCATGCTTTGGACAATATTGGCTTTAATTCTGCTGGCTGTCATAGCCGGCTTGTTCTGGTGGCGCCAGAAACAAGAGCAAAAGTGGCGCCAAGAATTGGCTCGACTCAGTGGCGACGAACAAGAAATAAACGAAGATGACAGCCCGGTCGGTTTCCGACCAACTTGACAGCCTGAAACGTTTGTTCAGCATGAACAAGCGCACTGCCGACAACCATAAAATCGCCCACATCCGCCTGCTTTCCGCGCTCGAACACAATAAAATGCAACGCGCCGAAACAGAAGAACACGCAGCAGATCTAGTTGCCGAAGAGCAGGAACACATCGCAACGACCGAAGAAGAAATCAAAGTTGCGCCTAAACCCCGCAAACCTGCCAAACCGGAACATATTCCTAAAATCACGCCGTTTGCACAAATGGAAACGCCCGAATACAGCCCGTCTTTGGTGCAAAACAGCAATTTCGAAGAAATCACATTAGAAGAAGCCACCCGTTCCCTGCACGAAGCAGCGGTTGAAGAATGGAACGAGCATTTGGCCGAAAAAAATGCGCCGATTTACAAAGACGAAGTCGAAACTCCATTATTGCGTGCTTCATCCCTGCCGATGACAGGCATGGAAATCATCGACTACAACGACCCTATCTTGCGCCGCACACGCGAGCGTGCCTTGGCGCGCGCCAATAATGTCCGCGTGGCAGAAGCCAATGCGCCGCATATCGAAACCGTTCAGACGGCCTTAAGGACTGCCGAAAAAGAAGCCATCCTCCCCTACACTTCCATGCAGGCATTCCCTTCTGAAATCCAAGCGGAAGATATTCACGACAACCTTGCCCGCCGTACCGCCGCCCGCCACAAACTGGCCGCGGCCGTCGCCCCATTGCGCGACTACTCTCCGCGCACCATCGAAAATGACGAAATTCTGGCAAACTTGGGACAAATCAGCCGTCCTGCCAGCCTGCGCCGTCAAGTTCGCCATACCGAAGCGGCCCGCCAAAAGATGGGCGCGTAAACAAGCTGCTACGGAAGCTGTTACACCACGACCTGCCGCACCGGCAACGCCGTCTCGTCCGAAACCGGCTGCGCCTGTTAAAAAATCCCCTTATATCTCCCGACCTGCCGCACCAAACGCAACTGTAGTCGAGCCGCCTGCCGTACCGGTTGTCCCTATGGCTAAAACCGATATTCCCGAACCGCCTGTTTTCCAAACCTCGATTGCGCCGATTGATATCCCCGAACCGCCTACTTTTGAACATAAAATCCAAGTACCGATTTGATGCACAAGTCAATGCGCACGTCAGCAACCAGCCTGAACGCAGCATCCGCGATTATTTAATCAGCGAATCTGCCGTCGAAGAAACGGAATTCGATAGTGAGCCGGAAGCAACTGTACAACCGGAAGCAGAAGCTATTCAAGCGGTTGAAGCTATTGAACCCGTTGAATCTGTTGAAACAATCTCAAGGCCGTCTGAATATACACAGACAGCCGTTGAAACGCCTGTTCAAACCGTAGAACCAAGCGTTCAAGAGAGTACGCCAAGCGTAGTTCATCCAACTTCGGCAACACTTACCGATGCACGCCTGCCGACTACCGCCCTGCTTCTGCCGCCGCAGTTTGACCCAAGCGCATCGCAAACTGAAGAACAGTTGTTGGAAAACAGCATTACCATCGAAGAAAAACTGGCCGAGTTCAAAGTTAAAGTCAAAGTGATGGATTCCTATTCCGGCCCGGTCATTACGCGCTACGAAATCGAGCCTGATGTCGGCGTGCGCGGCAGTGCCGTTTTGAACCTCGAAAAAGACTTGGCGCGCTCGCTTGGTGTGGCTTCTATCCGCGTGGTGGAAACCATCCCCGGCAAAACCTGCATGGGTTTGGAATTGCCTAATCCGAAACGCCAAATGATCCGCTTAAGCGAAATCTTCAATTCGCCTGCGTTTACCGAATCTAAATCCAAACTGACTCTCGCACTCGGCCAAGACATTACCGGCCAGCCTGTTGTGACAGACTTGGCCAAAGCACCGCATCTGCTGGTTGCCGGTACGACCGGTTCGGGTAAATCCGTAGGCGTGAACGCCATGATTCTGTCCATGCTCTTCAAAGCAACGCCTGAAGACGTACGCATGATTATGATTGACCCGAAAATGCTGGAGCTGAGCATTTACGAAGGCATTCCGCACCTACTCGCCCCTGTCGTGACCGATATGAAACTGGCCGCAAACGCCCTGAACTGGTGCGTCAACGAAATGGAAAAACGCTACCGCCTGATGAGCTTTATGGGCGTGCGCAACCTTGCCGGTTTCAACCAAAAAATTGCCGAAGCCGCAGCGCGTGGCGAAAAAATCGGCAGCCCGTTCAGCCTCACGCCTGAAAACCCTGAGCCATTGGAGAAACTGCCGTTTATCGTGGTCGTGGTAGATGAGTTTGCCGACCTGATGATGACCGCAGGCAAGAAAATTGAAGAACTGATTGCCCGTCTTGCCCAAAAAGCTCGTGCAGCCGGTATCCATTTGATTCTTGCTACCCAACGCCCAAGCGTGGATGTCATTACCGGCCTGATTAAAGCCAATATTCCGACACGCATTGCATTCCAAGTGTCCAGCAAAATCGACAGCCGCACGATTCTTGACCAAATGGGTGCGGAAACTTGCTCGGCCAAGGCGATATGCTGTTCCTGCCGCCCGGCACCGGCTATCCGCAACGCGTACACGGCGCATTCGCATCCGATAATGAGGTACACCGCGTAGTGGAATACCTGAAACAATTCGGTGCGCCTGACTATATCGACGATATTTTAAGCAGCGGTTCGACCGAGGACTTTACCAGCACCAGCCGCAGCAACGACAGCGACCTTGACCCCATGTATGACGAAGCCGTTTCCGTTGTCTTAAAATCGCGTAAAGCCAGCATTTCCAATATCCAACGCCAACTGCGCATCGGCTACAACCGCGCCGCCCGCCTGATTGACCAAATGGAAGCCGACGGTATTGTTTCCCCGGCGGAAAACAACGGCAACCGCACCATCTTGGCGCAAAGCAGCGACCATCTAGATTAATTTATACTCGCTTAAATCAAGGCCGTCTGAAAACTTTTCAGACGGCCTTTTAAAATCAGATAATGAGTTCAAAGATTCCGATCAAATTAATAATCTGCAAATAATATTACCTACAAAATCAAATGCTTTTACATTAACGGCATTTGCTTCACTATTAAATAAACCCAGCCTAAATAAACAAAACTCGACCTGCCAGATATATCCCTATTCATTTGTCGCCATTTTCAGACGGCCTTTTGTCAAGACCGGAAAAAACAGGTAAATCCGTTTTTCGATTAGAAACAATATTATTATGATTCATGCCTTCGGCAACACCCCACCCTTTACGAGGAAAAACAAATGAAAAAATATTTTGCAGAATTTTTCGGCACTTTCTGGCTGGTATTCGGTGGCTGCGGCAGCGCAGTTTTGGCAGCAGCTTACCCTGAACTTGGCATTGGTTTTGCCGGTGTCGCTTTAGCATTCGGTTTGACCGTACTGACCATGGCTTACGCTGTCGGCCACATTTCCGGCGGCCACTTCAATCCTGCCGTTTCCGTCGGCCTTTTCATCGGCGGCCGTTTCAACGGTAAAGACCTGTTGCCTTACATCGTATCCCAAGTGATCGGTGCGATTGCCGCTGCGGGCGTTCTGTATCTGATTGCTTCCGGTAAAACCGGTTTTGATGCTGCTGCCTCCGGCTTTGCCAGCAACGGTTTCGGCGAGCATTCTCCTAACGGTTACGACATGATGGCTGCTTTGCTGATCGAATTCGTCCTAACCGCATTCTTCCTGATCATCATCATGGGTTCTACCGACAAATTGGCTCCAGCCGGCTTCGCTCCTATCGCCATCGGCCTGGGGCTGACCCTGATTCACTTGATTAGCATTCCTGTAACCAATACTTCCGTTAATCCTGCACGTTCTACCGGTGTTGCCTTGTTCCAAGGCGGCTGGGCTATTAAACAACTGTGGTTGTTCTGGTTGGCTCCTATTGCCGGCGCAGCAGTTGGCGCGGCTATTTACCGCTTCGTTTTGGCTAACGACGACAAATAATCTTGACGGAATAACATTTCCGGTGCGGCTGACACTCTAAACTGACCGTACCCAAGTTGCCGAGACACAAACGCACTGCCTGACCCAGACGGTGCGTTTGTTTTTGCCATGTTACAATACTTTCTTTTCCCACATTCTCAAACCATCATGCAAACCTTACCTTTTCAAACCGATATCGCCGCCAGAATGCTGGTCCATACCGAAAACGAAACCATCCATCCCGATGCCGTATTCGTACAAACGCAAAACGGCTATTGGATTGCTTGGCACAACCAACAGGCCGCCCTGCTTGCCCCCGACACACCACCCGATATTCCCTGCTTTTGGGTAGAAGGCGCAGAAAGCCTGGAAGAGCTGGTAAGCATGGTCGAAACGGCGAATTTGACGAAGTTGAAGAATTTAACGGCGATGATGATGCTTGGCAAGAAGCACTCGGATGCGGCCATCATCACGAAGGACACTGCGGATGCAGCCATTGAGATGCACCAAACGCCTGATTCCGGCACTTGCTCTTTGCCTGACGCTTAACGGCTGCATTGTAGGTGCGGCTGTCGATTTGGCCGCCACCACCGTCCTGACTGCCGGAAAATTGGTTGTCAAAGGAACAGGGGCAGTGATTGATGCCGCCATTCCCGACGGTAAAAAAGACAAGGATAAAGAAAAAGAGAAGGAAAAGAGCAAAGAAAAGCCAAAATCGGAAGAAATCATCTATAAGGAAGAATTCTCTAACGAGGCAGTGCAATAATCCTTCAGACGGCCTCAGTAAGGTAACCAATCCTACTGAGGCCGTCTGAACATTCATCCTTACATATAGCCCTGTTCGCGCAAAGAGCAGGTTTCTTTTGCCGTCACGATAAAATGGTCCAACAGCGTAATATCGACCAAACTTAAAGCCTGTTTCAAACGCTCTGTAAACTGCACATCAGATTCAGACGGCCTTGCCGAACTGCCCGGATGATTGTGTGCCAAAATCAAACTATCGGCGTATTCATCCAATGCCAATTTGACGATTTCACGGATATAAACCGTATTTTCCGCCACCGTACCGCGCGACAATTCCCGTACCGCAATCAATTGATTTTGACGATTGAGCAGCAAAGCAACGCTGACCTCGATTTTTTCATGCCCAAGATGCAGGCGCAGATAATCCGCAACCGATTTCGGGTTTGACAAAACAATCTGCTCCTGCAAATCCTCACCTAAAATCCGCCGCCCAATTTCTTTGACCACGGCAAATTGAGTATAGCTTGCCAAACCCATGCCCTTATAAGCAGCGAGTGTTTTGGCATCCGCACTCATCAGCCTCCCCAAACTGCCAAATTCACCCAACAAATAACGCGCCAAATCAACCGCGCTCATACCACGCGTTCCGACACGCAGCAAAATCGCCAACAACTCCGCATCACTCAATGCCGCCGCACCGTGCGCCAAGAGCTTTTCGCGCGGCCGCTCCCCTTCTGGCCATTCTTTGATACTCATGTTTTCCCTTTTATTCATATAGCGGATTTAGTTTCAATTCTGAGCAAAACCGCCTCGCCCGATATAAAACGTAATCCATTATGGTTTTAGCAAATAAATGCAATTTGCGTATTTTATTCTATTTTGAATAATTATTTAAGACATATAAATAATAATTAAACCCCTTTGTGCAGAAAAACAACGTTACCCATTTTCGCTATCCTGTTCCCCTGCCTGCCTTTCCTTTCCTATTTGTTTCAAATCAGCCGATACAAGCAATTTCATATTGCCCCTATGAGGCTTAGGCTAATATAATATCGAGTTTGCCGAGAGCAAGAGCTTAGGCTTAAACTGCTTTCTATCCACGCTGCCCGTGCGCTTTACAAGAGTTTCAGACGGCCTCCGTCCGACTCCCGCCAGCAATCAAACAGCTTTTTATCACCCATTCGAAAATCCGTTTTGCCGGTACTCGTCTTTCTTTTTGGAGTATTGCCATTATGACCGCAACCACTGCGTCTTCAGCCAAACCTTATCTGCAAATCCAAGGCTTGGTGAAAAAGTTTGGTGACAATTACGCTGTCGATAACATCGACTTGGACATTTACCAACATGAAATCTTTGCCCTTTTGGGCAGCTCAGGCAGTGGCAAATCCACGCTGCTGCGCATGTTGGCAGGCATGGAAAGCCCAAATCAGGGCAAATCATTCTCGACGGCCAAGATATTACCAAGCTTGCTCCGTACGAACGCCCAATCAACATGATGTTCCAAAGCTATGCCCTGTTCCCGCACATGAGCGTTGAGCAAAACATCGCTTTCGGTCTGAAACAAGACAAAATGCCTAAAGGAGAAATCGACGCCCGCGTGGAAGAAATGCTGCGCCTGGTGCAAATGACCAAATACGCCAAACGCAAGCCACACCAACTCTCCGGCGGCCAGCAACAACGTATCGCTTTAGCACGCAGCCTGGCGAAACGTCCTAAAATCCTGCTGCTTGACGAACCTTTGGGCGCACTCGATAAAAAACTGCGCCAACAAACCCAACTGGAATTAGTCAACACGCTCGAACAAGTCGGTGTAACCTGCATCATGGTTACCCACGACCAAGAAGAAGCGATGACGATGGCTACCCGTATCGCCATTATGTCCGACGGCCAATTGCGCCAAGTCGGTACGCCTAGCGACGTGTACGATTATCCTAACAGCCGCTTTACCGCCGAATTTATCGGCGAAACCAATATTTTTGACGGCATCGTCATTGACGACCGCGCCGATTTCTCCATCGTCAAATGTGACGGCTTGGAAAACCACGTCCGCATCGACCACGGTTTGGGTGTTCCAAACGACCATGAAATTTGGATCAGTATTCGCCCTGAAGACATTGATTTGCACAAAGAAAAACCGGAACACTTAGGCGCGCACAACTGGGCCCAAGGCACAGTCAAAGAAATTGCCTACCTGGGCAGCTTCGCGATTTACCACATCAAACTTGCCAACGGCCGTGTCGTTAAGAGCCAAGTTCCCGCACCTTATTGGTATGTGCGCAACATTACGCCGCCGACTTGGGACGAGACCGTCTATATCAGCTGGCCTGAAAACCAACCTACGCCTCTGTTCAGTTAATTTGAGGGAAATGCGATGAACCTTAAAAAACTGAAAAATAAACTGTTCCGCCGTCCTGGACAGCGTGCAGTTATTGCCGTGCCGTATATTTGGCTTTTGATTCTGTTTCTGATTCCGTTCGCCATCGTATTGAAAATCAGCTTTGCCGAACAAGAAATCGCCATTCCGCCATTTACGCCGTTGACGACGATTGATGAAGACTTAGGCCGTCTGAACATTGCCATCAGCTATCAGAACTACGCCGACATCTTCCAAAACTTTTGGAATACGCTTAATCCGTTTGGCGACAGTGAAAACAGCAATATCTATTTGATGACCTACTGGTCTTCGATTAAGACTGCGCTGACGACGACCATCATCTGCCTGTTGATTGGTTATCCGACCGCTTATGCCATTTCACGCGCCAATCCGGCTGCGCGCAATGGCCTGCTGTTGGCAATCATGCTGCCTTTCTGGACCTCTTTCCTGTTGCGTGTTTACGCATGGATGGGCTTATTGGGACACAACGGCATCATCAACAATTTCTTAATCAAATATGGAATCATCAGCGAGCCTTTAGATCTGTTTTACAATGCTTTCTCGCTGAATCTGGTGATGGTTTACGCCTACCTGCCGTTTATGATTTTGCCGCTGTACACACAACTGGTAAAACTGGACAACCGTCTGCTCGAAGCCGCTTCCGACTTGGGCGCAGGTCCGATCAAATCGTTCTTTACCATTACCCTGCCTTTATCCAAAACAGGCATCATCGCAGGCTCTATGCTGGTCTTCGTTCCGGCCGTCGGCGAATTTGTGATTCCTGAATTGGTGGGCGGTTCTGAAAACCTGATGATCGGTAAAGTCTTGTGGCAGGCATTCTTCGACCAAAACAACTGGCCGCTGGCTTCTGCCGTCGCCGTCGTTATGGTTGCCCTGCTGGTTGTACCGATTGCCCTGTTCCAGCACTATGAAAACCGCGAATTGGAAGAAGGAGGCAAATAATGCAGAAAACCAAATTATCCTGGTTCTTGAAACTGATGCTCCTGCTCTCGCTGGCATTCCTCTATATTCCGCTGGTGGTTTTGGTCGTCTATTCTTTCAATGAATCCAAACTGGTTACCGTTTGGGGCGGTTTCTCAACCAAATGGTACGGCGCATTGATGGAAACGACACCATCTTGGAAGCGGCCTGGCTGTCATTGCGTATTGCCATCGTTTCCTCACTTGCCGCCGTAGCACTCGGCACATTGGCAGGTTACGCCATGGCGCGCATCAAGCGCTTCCGCGGCAGTACCCTGTTTGCCGGTATGATTTCCGCGCCTATGGTGATGCCTGACGTGATTACCGGTTTGTCCATGCTGCTGTTGATTATTCAGGTGCAAATGTTCCTGCAAGGCAGTGAATTGCTGCAATCGCTCTACTTCGATCGCGGCTTCTTCACCATCTTCCTCGGCCACACCACGCTTTGCATGGCGTACATTACAGTCGTTATCCGCTCGCGCTTGGTGGAATTGGATCAATCATTGGAAGAAGCGGCTATGGACTTGGGCGCCCGTCCGCTGAAAATTTTCTTCGTGATTACCCTGCCGTTGATTGCCCCTGCGATTGCTTCCGGTTTCCTCTTGGGCATTACCCTGTCTTTGGACGACTTGGTGATTACCTCCTTCCTGTCAGGTCCGGGTTCATCGACATTGCCGCAAGTGATTTTCTCCAAAATCAAACTTGGCCTTGACCCTCAGATGAACGTTTTGGCAACCATCCTGATCGGTATCATCGGTACGCTGGTAATTGTCGTCAACTACTGGATGATGCGTCAGGCAACCAAACGGGAACGCGAGGCTGCCGAAGCCTACCGCCAAGAAATTGGCAGCCGAGAAAGCCGCCTAATATGCAGACAGGCTGTCCGATAAAGCGTCGGAACAGCCTGTTTTATTAACTGCATCTTATCCTTTCAGACGGCCTGAACCTAGGCCCACATTTAAGGCCGTCTGAAAGCCTATTTTCAATGAAGTGAAAACCAACCTAAAGCTCAAATCATGATTAATCCCAGCTTCAAAGAATACCTTCCTTCCTACTATGTCAGCACGTCCAATCCCCATCCGTCTTATCCGACGCTTGAAGGCCGTCTGAAAACTGAAACCTGCGTTATCGGCGGCGGCCTGTCCGGTTTATGCACCGCCCTACCGCTTACCGAAAACGGCCATGAAGTCATCGTACTTGAAGCCGCCCGTATCGGTTTCGGTGCATCAGGTCGCAGCGGCGGACAAGTCATCAGCGACTTTGCCTGCGGCATGGAAGAAATCGAAAAACAAGTCGGCTTGGAACAGGCCCAATGGTTCTGGCAGCAATCTCTACAAGCCGTTGAACTGGTTGACTCGCGCATTCAAAAACACAATATCCAATGCGATTGGCAACGCGGTTACGCTACCGTCGCCGTCCGTCCTCAGCATTGGGAAGAATTGCAACAATGGCATGAGCACGCCCAAAAACATTATGGTGCAAGCCATTACCAGCTTTGGGATAAAGCCACGCTGAGACAACAACTTGCCAGCGATATGTATCAAGGCGCGCAATTTGATCCTTTATCCGGCCACTTACACCCGCTTAACTACACCCTAGGCATTGCCAAAGCGGCAGCCGATGCAGGCGCACAACTTTTTGAGCAATCCCCGATGACTCGTATCGAGCCATGCGATAACGGCTGGCTGGTACACACGCCCAATGGCAGTGTTGAGTGTAAAAACCTCGTTTATGCCGTCAATACTTATGCAGGCTTACACCCGAAATTCAAAGTATTGGAACAAAAAGCCATTGCAGTCAGCACCTTTATCATCGCCACCGAGCCTCTGGGCGAGCGTGCCAAAGACCTGATCCGCAACAATATGGCCATCTGTGACAACCGCCACGTCCTCGACTACTACCGCCTTAGCGCCGACGGCCGCCTGCTTTTCGGCGGCAAAGACAACGAGTTTATCGACGACCCTGACCGCATGACCGAACTCGTCCGCCAAGACATGTTGAAAGTTTTCCCGCAACTTGCCGACGTCAGAATTGAGCATTCTTGGGGGGGCGAATGCGACATCACGCGCAACCTCGCCCCACATTTCGGCCGCCTCGCCCCTACCGTTTTCTATGCCCAAGGCTATTCCGGACACGGCATGGCGATTACCGGCATTGCCGGTCTGGCGATTGCCGAAGCCATCATGGGCGATGACGGCCGTCTGAAACCTTTTGAGCAACTGCGCCACAGCAACATCATTACCCAGCCTTTCCTGCGCAAACTCGGCTCTTTCCTCGGCTCAAAATACTATCAATGGAAAGACAGCCACTAAACCCAAGCAACAAACATATTTCAGGCGGCGGCAGATTCAAGTAAAATTCAGGCCGTCTGAAAGCTTAGATACGACAAATTCAATCATTTATCAGCAAGGAAACCATCATGAGCAACCATCATAAACTCATCATCCTCGGCTCCGGCCCTGCCGGCTATACTGCCGCCGTCTATGCCGCCCGTGCCAACCTCAATCCTGTGATCATTACAGGCGTTGAACAAGGCGGACAACTGATGACCACCACCGAAGTGGACAACTGGCCTGCCGATGCCGAAGGTGTACAAGGTCCGGAACTGATGGCTCGTTTCCAAGCCCATGCCGAACGCTTCGGTACTGAAATGATTTTCGACCAAATCCATACCGTTGATTTGCAAAACCGTCCGTTTACCCTCAAAGGCGATATGGGCGAATACACCTGCGATGCGCTCATCGTTGCCACCGGCGCATCCGCCAAATATTTAGGTTTGCCAAGCGAAGAAACCTTTGCCGGAAAAGGCGTTTCCGCCTGCGCAACTTGCGATGGCTTCTTCTATAAAAAACAAGATGTTGCCGTAGTAGGCGGTGGCAATACCGCTGTAGAAGAAGCCCTCTACCTTGCCAATATCGCCAACACTGTTACCCTGATTCACCGCCGCGACAGCTTCCGCGCCGAGAAAATCATGGTGGACAAACTGATGCAACGCGTCGAAGAAGGCAAAATCATCCTCAAGCTCAACAGCTCGGTTGATGAAATCTTGGGCGACGAAAGCGGCGTTACCGGTGCACGCCTGAAACACAATGACGGCAGCACTGAAGAAATCGCTGTAAAAGGCGTTTTCATCGCTATCGGCCACAAACCCAACACCGATATCTTCAAAGGCCAACTCGATATGGATGAAACCGGCTACCTGAAAACCAAAGGCGGTACCGGTGACAATGTCGGCGCAACCAATATCGAAGGCGTATGGGCGGCAGGCGACGTCAAAGACCATACCTACCGACAAGCCATCACCAGCGCAGCTTCCGGCTGCCAAGCCGCGCTTGATGCCGAACGTTGGCTCGACCGCCACGGCGTATGAGCCTCTAAGCTGCGCCCTATTCTTTAAAACATAATCAAAAGGCCGTCTGAAATTTCAGACGGCGGCGGATTCGCATTTGAAGTGCAACTTTCCCTAACAGAAAAAGGCCAGTATGCGGTAGCATACGGCCTTTCCTGCAAGAAAGATTGCCATGAGCTACACACAACTGACCCAAGACGAACGATACCACATCCAATACCTATCCCGCCACTGCACCCTCACCGAAATCGCCAAACAGCTTAACCGCCACAAAAGCACCATCAGCCGAGAAATCAAGCGGCACTGCTTACAAGGGCAACAATACAGTGCCGAAAAAGCCCAGCGGCAAAGCCGGACTATCAAACAGCGTAAGCGACAACCCTATAAGCTCGATTCGCAGCTGATTCAACACATCGACACCCTTATCCGCCGCAAACTTAGTCCCGAACAAGTATGCGCCTACCTGCACAAACACCACCAAATCACGCTCCACCATAGCACCATTTACCGCTACCTTCGCCAAGACAAAAGCAACGGCGGCACTTTGTGGCAACATCTCAGAATATGCAGCAAACCCTACCGCAAACGCTACGGCAGCACATGGACCAGAGGCAAAGTACCCAACCGTGTCGGCATAGAAAACCGACCCGCCGTCGTCGACCAAAAATCCCGTATCGGCGATTGGGAGGCCGACACCATCGTCGGCAAAGGCCAGAAAAGCGCATTATTGACCTTGGTCGAACGCGTTACCCGCTACACCATCATCTGCAAATTGGATAGCCTCAAAGCCGAAGACACTGCTCGGGCAGCTGTCAGGGCATTAAAGGCACATAAAGACAGGGTGCACACCATCACCATGGATAACGGCAAAGAGTTCTACCAACACACCAAAATAACCAAAGCATTGAAAGCGGAGACTTATTTTTGCCGCCCTTACCATTCTTGGGAGAAAGGGCTGAATGAGAACACCAACGGACTCATCCGGCAATACTTCCCCAAACAAACCGATTTCCGCAACATCAGTGATCGGGAGATACGCAGGGTTCAAGATGAGTTGAACCACCGACCAAGAAAAACACTTGGCTACGAAACGCCAAGTGTTTTATTCTTGAATCTGTTCCAACCACTGATACACTAGTGTTGCACTTGAAATCCGAATCCAAGGGCCTATAATCTATCTACCACACTCAAATATTCATTTTAAAAGCAAATTTATATCAAATAAGTACTTTTGCTTTATAATAACGACAAATACCCAACAAACAGGGAACAAACATGAAAAAAACACTAACGACACTTATCCTTTGCGCACTGGCTCCTGCCGCCCTGGCTGCCGATACTTACGGCTACCTGGCGATGTGGCAAAACCCTGCCGACAGCAATGAAGTGCTGCAAATCAAAACTACCAAAGAAAATGCCACCCAACTGGATGCGACAGCCGAACTCGAAACATTCTGCAAAGGCCAAGATGCCTTAGCCGGTATCGGCGCAGGTCAAGCAACAGGCTGTAAAACTGTTGTCCCTCTGCACAACACCTGTATCGCTGTTGCCTACCCTAAAGCCATGGGCAAATTGACTGCGCAAAACGTTGTGGCCATTACCTCCCCTCGTTTCAAAACCGTGCATCAAATTGCATTGAACCAGTGTATCAAAAAATACGGCTCACAAGGACAATGCACTTTAGAAACAGTCTATTGCACTTCCGAAACCTACTATCAAGGTACGGTCAAAACCCTCTGGGAAAAAATCAAATCCATCTAAGGCCGTCTGAAAATAAAACCGGCTTGCCCGATATTCTCCATATCACGGCAAGCCGGTTTTTTATTCTGGCTTTTATTTGCTGTTTTTTTCCAACAATTTGGCCACAACGCCTTCAGCCTGTTTCACCAAATCAGGGTTGGTTCGGAAGTGGTTCTCATCATTTAAAGAGTAGCTGACAGTAGAAACCGCATACTTAGTGCTTCTCAACACAAATACGCCTTTACGCAAGATTTCGTTATTGCCTTTGGTTTTATAACGCAGATTATACGGGCAAGAAGAATCATACAGTTTGCCACGGTTATCCGCTGTCACAATAGTGCTGCCAATGCCGCGTTTTGCCAAAGCTTTAGACAAAGCACGATCCAAATCATGCGGTCTTACTTTTGCATTTTGAATGATGCAGACATGTTTGATGCCGGTCAGCTCTTCAGGTTTCAATACTCTTTGTTCCGTAGTGGAACACGCGCCCAGCAACAATACGGCTGAAGCCGCCGCTAAAATCATGGTTTTCATCTGTTTTCCTTTTTAAAATTTTCAAACAATAAATATTCAGACGGCCTTTATAAAAAAGCCGTCTGAAAAAATCAACGTACGTTTTTCATCAAACGCTGTTTCTCACGCTTCCAATCCGCTTCTTTCAGGCTTTGGCGTTTGTCATGCTGTTTCTTACCCTTGGCCAAACCGATTTCCACTTTGATTCTACCGCGGGTGTAATGCAGGTTTAAGGGCACAATCGTATAACCGGCGCGTTCGGTTTTGCCGATTAACTTATTGATTTCCGATTGTTTCAACAATAACTTACGCGGACGGACAGGGTCAGGTTTGACGTGTGTCGAGGCAGTGGGCAATGCGGTAATGTGGCAGCCCACCAAATAAAATGCGTCTTTTTTCCAGTAGATATAGCTTTCTTTTAATTGCACGCGTGCAGCGCGGATGGCTTTGACTTCCCATCCCTCCAATACTATACCGGCTTCGATTTGGTCTTCGATAAAGAAATCGTGAAAGGCTTTTTTATTATTGGCAATACTCATTATGCTGATTCTTTACAAACTTTTCAGACGGCCTATTTTATCAGGCATGCTTAAAAAATAAAACGGCAAACGGTTTTGAAACGTTTACTCGCTTAAAACATGGCGGCGGTAAAAACGGTTGATATCGGCAATGGCTTTTTCATCTTCAGGCCGCAAATCCAGTTTCAAATCGGCAAGGCGGATCAAGATTTGGTCTTCACGCTCGGCAACAGCGCAGCTGACCTCGCCTTCGCTGCGAAAATGACGGATAAGCTCGTCTAGCTGCTTTAAAGCATTTTGATAAGATGAATTTTGATTCATAATTTTTAACCCGAACGCCCATAAAAAATGGCGGGAAACCCCGCCATGATTTTACGGCTTACGCCGCGCATTTGATTAAGCAGCTTGAATGTTAGCAGCTTGTTTGCCTTTAGGGCCGGTGGTTACGTCGAAAGACACGCGTTGGCCTTCTTTCAGGGTTTTGAAACCTTCCATGTTGATCGCTGAGAAGTGAGCGAACAAATCTTCGCCACCTTCGTCAGGAGTGATGAAACCAAAACCTTTAGCGTCGTTAAACCATTTTACGATACCGGTTGCCATTAGAAACTTCCTATACTTAAAAATTAACAAAATCAGCAAAACAAGGCATACAGCAAACTAAAACGTTCAGCGTTTCTCCCCCGTATTGTATACGCGGTCGAGTGCCAACTTCTGCTTAACCGTCTTTTTACATTTGTTAAGACAAAACGTCAAGCTATGTTTTCAAAAAAGTGGGAAAATAGAAAAAAATTGCCGAAATACAACAGAAAACGGTTTGCAATCAAAACAAGCCGTCTGAAAACTGAAACCTAAGATTATGAACCATCCGAATACCGACCACCAATCCGATACCCTGCTCAGCGATATCAACACACAGCCGCCGAAACGTTACGGCGTATTTATTGAACGACGATTACACCACCATGGAATTTGTCGTCGAAATCCTGACCGAAGTCTTTATGCTTGCACAGGAACAGGCAGTCGCCGTCATGTTGTTGGTGCACCACGAAGGCAAAGGCCTGTGCGGCACCTACACGCGCGATATTGCGCAGACCAAGCAACATCAGGTCATGGAGCGTGCCAAAGCTGAAGGGCATCCGCTCAAATGTATAGTCGAAGAGGTTTAAATCATGCTTTCACCCGAATTGGAACACATCCTACAACTACTCTATCGTGAAGCACGCAACGCTCGTTATGAATTTATCAGCTTGGAACACCTGCTTTTGGTGCTGATAGAGGAAGATGCGGCTGTGCCGAACGTCTTAAAACTGTGTGGTGCGGATTTGAAAGTCCTGTCCGAGCAGCTTGCGGCCAGCGTTGCAGAAAACACGCCGCAAATTCCCGATCATCTTCTGGATACAGTCGAAACCCAGCCTACATTGGGCTTCCAACGCGTCATCCAACGGGCGATGGTGCATACCCAGTCTGCCGGCAAAGCCGCAGTAGAGCCTTTGGATATTTTGGTTGCCATGATGAGCGAATCTGAAAGCCATGCCGTTTATTTCCTCAAATTGCAATCCATTACGCGCTTTGAAGTCTTGCGTTGCATTGCCCATGGCTCGCCCGATGACGAGGATGGCAATGATTCAGACGGCCTGGGACGCGAGGGCGAAGAAGCAGAACAAAAAACCGGCTCCCTTTCCGACTACACCGTCAACCTCAACGCCGAAGTCAAAGCCGGCCGTATCGACCCTTTGATTGGTCGCAAACACGAAATGGAACGGCTGGTGCAAATCCTGTGCCGCCGCCGCAAAAACAATCCGCTTTGGTCGGCGAGGCTGGCGTGGGCAAAACCGCGCTGGCGGAAGGTTTGGCACACCAAATCGTCAACGGCGATATTCCCGACGCGCTGAAAGAAGCCGAAGTGTATGCGCTGGATATGGGTTCCCTTTTGGCGGGCACGAAATACCGCGGCGACTTTGAAGCGCGGGTCAAATCCGTCTTGAAACAACTCGAAAAAATTCCGCACGCCATTTTGTTTATCGACGAAATCCATACCATCATCGGCGCGGGCAGCACCAGCGGCGGCACAATGGACGCGTCCAACCTGCTCAAACCCGCATTGGCGAAAGGTTCATTGCGCTGTATCGGCGCGACCACTTACGACGAATACCGCACCATTTTCGACAAAGACCACGCCTTAAGCCGCCGCTTCCAAAAAATCGACGTGGTTGAACCCACCGTTTCCGAGACCATTCAAATCCTGCGCGGCTTGAAACCGATGTTTGAAGATTTCCACCAAGTCCGCTATACGCAAGGTGCACTTGAAGCCGCCGCCGAACTCTCCGCACGCTACATCAACGAACGTTTCCTGCCCGACAAAGCCATCGACGTGATGGACGAAGCAGGCGCGGCGCAACGGATTTTGCCCAAATCCAAACAGAAAAAAGTCATCGGCAAAGCGCAAATCGAAACCGTCATCGCCAAAGTCGCGCGGATTCCCGAAAAAACCGTGTCGCACGACGACAAACAAGTATTGCAATTCCTCGACCGTGATTTGAAAAACATGGTTTACGGTCAAGAAAATGCCATCGATGCACTGGTTGCCGCCGTCAAAATGTCGCGTTCCGGCCTCGCCCTGCCCGACAAACCGATAGGCAGTTTCCTCTTCTCCGGCCCGACCGGCGTCGGCAAAACCGAAGTCGCCAAACAGCTTGCCTACTCGATGGGCGTACCGCTGCAACGCTTTGATATGTCCGAATACATGGAACGCCATGCCGTATCGCGCCTCATCGGCGCGCCGCCGGGCTACGTCGGCTTTGAACAAGGCGGCCTTTTGACCGAAGCCGTCAACAAACAGCCGCATTGCGTGTTGCTCTTGGACGAAATCGAAAAAGCCCATCCCGACATTTTCAACGTCCTCCTTCAAGTCATGGACGCAGGCAAACTGACCGACAACAACGGCAAGAGCGCCGATTTCCGCAACGTCATCCTGATTATGACCACCAACGCAGGCGCGGAAAGCCTCAGCCGCCCCAGCCTCGGCTTTACCGCCAAGCGCGAACGCGGCGACGAAATGCAGGCAATCAACAAACTCTTCACGCCCGAGTTCCGCAACCGCTTGGACGCGATTATCCCGTTTGCGCCCTTGTCCGAACCCATTATCGCCAAAGTCGTGGACAAATTCTTGCTCCAGCTCGAACACCAGCTCCTCGACAAAAAAGTCGAAGCCGAATTCACGCCGGCATTGCGCAAATATCTGGCGGAAAAAGGTTTCGACCCGCAAATGGGCGCGCGCCCGATGCACCGCCTGATTCAGGAAAAAATCCGCAAACCGCTCGCCGACGAACTCCTGTTCGGCAAACTCGCCGACGGCGGCTTCGTGCGGATAGACTGGGATGCGGCGAAAGAAGAAGCCGTGTTGAAATTCAAGAAAAACAAAGCCAAACCTGAAGCAGCAGCGGTTTGACGGATAAAGGCAAAAGGTCGTCTGAAAACGAGATTTCCGTTTTCAGACGACCTTTTTGTGATAAAAACTCAATCCTCCACTTTATGAAGCAAAGTAATCAACGCCTCCTGCTTTTCCGGCGACAGCGCGCGGAAATATTTCAACAACAACGCCTCTTGCGGGGAAACTGCCCCACCTTCTTCCAACATTCGTCCGTGCCGCAGCCATTCTCCGCTGGTATCCAGCCATTTCGCCAGCGTTTCGATTTATCGGGCGTCGGAATCGAACGTCCGACCAACCAATGATGGAAAGCCTGCGTACTGACGGATTGATTGGGATGGCGCAGATTGAAGCGGTTGGCAAGGCTGGCGTTGGAAAGATTATCCAAACCCGCCAGCCTGATTGCGGTTTTTAAGCGTTCGCTGAAATCAATTTTGTCTTGTTCGGTATGCATAATCGAGAATTATGAATAGCCGACTGTTGCAAAATTTAACAGTTCTGTTGTTTTTGTAAATTATTTACTTGATATTTTAAAATGACTGGTTGATAATACGTCTGCATTTCAATTATCAACCCAATCATTACAAAGGAAGCATCTATGTCTTTACAAAAAATAAGCGCAGCAACTATTATCGCCCTGAGCTTGGCAGCTTGCAGCAGCGGCAGTGATTCTCCCAACAGCACCCTGCCCAACACTAACCCGACTGTAACCAATCCGTCCAACGGCAGCCAAACAAATAACGGCAATGCGGCTGCTGCCAACAATCAAAATAATCCCTCCAGTAATGGCAATACTGCTGCAAATGCGAATAACCCCGCCAATAGCGGTAACACTGCTGCTAATAATCCGCCGCCGCGCGTTGATTTTTCGGTTTCATACGGCGGGTTGAAAACCAACGCAATCGAGGATATTCAAAAATTGGCACAAAAAATCGGAGGAAAGGGAACTACTGCTACTCTGAAATCATACAAGGTAACACTGGGCACTCAATCCAGCAGCGGCAGCAATATTAATTTATCTGGATACCCGCTCAAAGAATTAAAGCTCAATCAAAACTTCCAAGAAACTGCCATTGCAAATGCTTCTGGCAACAATTACACCGTTACCCGAAGCGGTAAAGCCCATATTTACCGCCAAAACTATTCTTTGATTGCAGGTATCAATCCGACTAATACAACAGTTAGAGGATCAGGGGTCAATGAATCAGAAAAACTTGACGATACTTATATCCTGATTAAAGGTCAAACTACCCAAACCCTGCCGACTGCGGGCAAATTTAACTACTCAGGTATTGCAAGCGATGGCGCAAGCCAAGGCAAATTGGCGTACTCTGTTGACTTCGACAGCAGAAAAGGCAGCGGTAAAATTACCGGAATCGGCAGCGACATCAATCTGAATGAAGCGTCTATCGGGGAAGTCAGCCATACCAACGAAATCGATAACACAGTAATTAAGGGACACGGTATTCAAGGCTCTTCCAGCCGCGGCAATTACGCGCTTGGCTTCTTTGGTCCTAACGCAGAAGAAATAGTCGGTACGGTTAATGATACGGTTAACGACAGTGAAATCGGCTTTGCCGGCTCCCGCTAATTTGGATGTGATATAACCAAAAGGTCGTCTGAAAACGTTTCAGACGACCTTTTCGACCATTTTCACCGCGTTATCCGTATAATGACAGGATACTCCTGTAACCCATATCCCACTGAATAAAATGAATAAAAACTATCTCGTCTTACTGATGCTCTCTTTCCCAATAGCCGCCCTTGCCGATACACCCGTTGTCCGTGTACCTGCGCCTGTATTTTTTGACAAGCAACCCAACAGCGAAACACCCTCAAAAGATTTTACCGACGACAAACCCGCAGAACAGAGGCTTTCAGACGACCTTTCTGCCGATTCCTCATTGGAAGCACAGATCAACCGCGCATTAATCGGACGGGACTGGAAGACGCTGGAAGGTTTGTTGGCGCAATATAAAGCCGCGCCCGACCGGGATGCCGTTTTATACGATTATGCTTTAGGCGCCTTGCGGCGCAGTCAGTTGCGGCATGGTGAGGCTGTATCGCTCTATCGCGGCATTTTGGCAAAACATCCCGATTTGGCGTATCCGCGTTTCGATTTGGGCGTCATGATGTTTGAAAACAAACAGTACCATGAGGCAAAAGCTGAATTGAAACGGGCAAAACCGGATTTGCAGCCACCCATGCAGCAACTTGCCGACCGCTATCTTGCTTCCATTGAATCGGCGCAAAGCTGGCAGCCCGATGTTTCGCTGCAATACGAGCAGACTGATAATGTGAACAATGCCTCGTCCGAACGCGTTATAGAATGGAACGGCAGACGCTGGAATAAAACCGCTGACAGCCTGCCGCAAAAGGCGCACGGTATCCGCTATGGCGCAGGCGTGTCGCGTGAAATCAATGTGGGCGGACATCATTTTGTTTACGGCAGCCTGAGCGGCGACGGCGTGCATTATTGGGACAATCAGGATTTTAACGAGCAAAGCCTACGCTTGGCGGCAGGCTATAAAAACCGTTCGGCGGTGCAATCTTTCGGGGTTGTGCCGTTTGCCGAGCAAAACTGGCTGGGCGGCAAACGCTATAATCGCGAAACCGGTATCAATACCGATTTTTCACGTCGTCTGAACGAGAAATGGCGGCTCTCGCTCAATGCAGGCTATATCAAAAAATACTATCGGAACAGCGGTTCGGCAGCGCGTTACAACAGCCATATGCCGCTGGCGGGGGCAACGCTGGCATACTCTGCGCCGAAAAACTGGCTGCTCTACGGCGGTGCAGACTGGTCGCACGACATGACCAAAGAAACGGAGCAGGCATCCGTGCGCAAGGGCATACGCTTCGGCGTAGCGAAAGCGTTTGAGAACGGATTCGGCATCCGCACCAACCTGCGCTACGCCCGCCGTACCTTTGATGCACCGGGAAGCCTGGTATACCGTCTGACCCGTAAAGACCATGAATATCAGGCAAATGCCTCTATTTGGCACAATAAAATTTCATGGAAAGGCTTAGTGCCGCATTTGAATTTCCGTTATCTGAAATCGACAGCAATATGAGCGGCTTCTATTCCCGCAAGAATATGCAGACATTCATCAGTGTGGAGAAACAGTTTTAATGTAACAGGGATGGGAACAAAACATGCCGTTTCAATCAGCCTTTTTTTCCTATACAGGTGGAAGATCGTCGAAAATTCTAAGAAACAGGTATTTGAAAAACAGTTGCTAAATTAAAAGAAATTCCCCACATACTCGAAAATGATGGTTGATTAAAGTGTTTCTATTTGAATTACAAATCATTGTATTCGCAAATCCAAACGGTAAGACCTAGAAAAAAGCCGTCTGAAATTTCAGACGGCCTTTTTATCTCAATCAAAAATCTGATTTACAAAACGGATTTAACAATGGCAACCACATTGTCTACGGTAAAGCCGAATTCTTTGAACAGCAAGTCAGCAGGTGCAGACTCGCCGAAGCGGTTGATGCCGACCACGGCACCGTTCAAGCCAACGTATTTATACCAACCGTCGGCATGTCCTGCTTCTACGGCTACGCGTGGCAAGCCTTCCGGCAGAACGGCGGCTTTATAGGCGGCGTCTTGGCAGTCAAATACATTGGTAGAAGGCATGGAAACAACGCGTACGGCAATACCTTGTTCTGCCAATACTTTTTGCACTTCCAGAGCTAATTCAACTTCAGAACCGGTCGCGATTACAATCGCCTGTGCGTTGCCTTGGGCTTCGCTGATGACATAGCCGCCGCGTTTGATGTCGTTCAGCTGTTGCTCATCACGCGCTTGGAATTTCAGGTTTTGACGGCTGAAAATCAAGCTGGACGGATGATCGACCGCTTTAACGGCTTCAGACCACGCTACCAAAGATTCAACGGTATCGCATGGACGCCATACATCCATATTTGGAATCAGGCGCAGAGTGGCAGTTTGCTCGATAGGTTGGTGGGTCGGACCGTCTTCACCCAAACCGATGGAATCGTGGGTGAACACAAATACAGGGTTGATTTCATCAGCGAAGCCATGCGCAGGGCATTGCGTTCGTATTCGCTGAACATCAGGAAAGTCGCGCCGAATGGTTTCACACCGCCATGCAGGGTAAGGCCGTTCATGATTGCGCCCATACCGAACTCACGCACGCCGTAGTGAATATAGTTGCCGCCGTGTTCGCGGGTAACGGAAACGCTGTTTGACCAGTCAGTCAGGTTGGACGGGGTCAAGTCGGCAGAACCGCCCACCAACTCAGGCAACTCTTTTGCCAAGATTTCGATACTGTTTTGGCTGGCTTTACGGGTGGCGATGGTTTCGGCTTTGGCGCACACTTCTTTCAATGCAGCTTGAACATAAGCGTCGAAGTTTTCAGGCAGTTTTTTATCCATGCGGCGCACGAATTCCGCGGCTTCGGCAGGATATTTGGCTTGATATTGAGCGAAGAGTTCGTTCCATTCGGCCTCCAGTTTCGCACCTTTTTCTTTTGCATCCCATGCAGCATAGATTTCTTGAGGGATTTCAAACGCAGGATAAGCCCAACCCAAATGTTTACGCGTGGCTTCGATCTCGTCCGCGCCCAAAGGTGCGCCGTGGGTTTTATGGCTGCCCTCTTTATTGGCACTGCCTTTGCCAATTAAGGTTTTGCAGCAAATCAGGGAAGGTTTGCCGGTTTCGGCTTTAGCCGCTTCAATGGCCGTCTGAATGGCATCAGTGTCATGGCCGTTTACATTTGGAATCACATGCCAGCCGTAGCTTTCAAAACGTTGCGGAATATTTTCGGTAAACCAGCCGTCCACTTTACCGTCGATGGAAATATTGTTGTCATCATATAAAACAATCAGTTTGCCCAAGCCCAAAGTACCGGCAAGCGAGCAGGCTTCATGCGATACGCCTTCCATCATGCAACCGTCGCCCATAAAGACGTAGGTGTGGTGGTCAACGATGTTCAAACCGTCTTTATTGAATTCGGCAGCCAAGATTTTTTCGGCCAAAGCCATGCCCACAGCGTTGGCAATACCTTGTCCCAATGGGCCGGTAGTGGTTTCCACGCCGTCGGTGTAGCCGTATTCCGGATGGCCGGGGGTTTTACTGTGCAGTTGGCGGAAATTTTTCAAATCATCAATGGAAACGTTGTAGCCGGTCAGGTGCAACAGGCTGTAAAGAATCATGGAAGCATGACCATTGGAGAGGACAAAACGGTCGCGGTTGTAGAATTTTGGGTTGGCCGGATTATGATTGAGGAACTTCGTCCACAATACTTCCGCCATTTCCGCCATACCCATAGGCGCACCCGGGTGGCCGGAGTTGGCTTTCTGTACGGCATCGACTGAGAGGAAACGGATTGCGTTTGCCAGTTGAGACATGGTTTGACCTTCCTTGGACAAGATTGGAAATTTGAAAAAGTGTGTCGATTATCGCCTGAATCAGCCGTGCTTTCAAGAATAGCCTTTTATATTTGCATTGTCAGACAGCATGATTTCCAATAGGCCGTCTGAAATGGACAGGATAGATGATATTAACTGTTATTTCGTTTTGAAACAGTATGTTGTAAATTTTTTATCGGATAAATAGTAAATCACTATAAGCATAAACCTACACTTATTCCGTAAGTCTTTGAATACTGCTCTTTTCAGACGGCCTTGTATGAGGCAGGAGTACCGTAACTATTGTTAAGGGCAAGCCCCGCTTTTGCTTTGCATAGAGCCAAATGTTATGATTTTATATGCACTCAAAAGGCCGTCTGAAAATACTCGCATCAAACTACTACCATGACAAAAGGCTTGTGTGCACTTCGATTAAGGAACACTGATTATGTCACCCGAAAACCAAGCTGAAAACACCACACCCTCAACAGAAAAAACGGCAAAAGCCACTCCGCCCAAACCTTCCAAACCCAAATCCAGCGTAATTCAAATTCATCCCGAAGGCGAACGCATCCATCCGAAAAAAGCAGAAGGGCGCTTTGCCAAACTTCGTATCGCCGCCGTATTGGCGACCCAGTTTGTATTTTACGTTATTCCATGGTTCAACTGGAGCGGCCGTCAGGCGGTTTTATTCAATATCCCTGACCGTCATTTCTTCATTTTCGGACTGTCGCTGGGTATGGGCGATTTGATTTACCTTGCCTTGCTGCTGATGATTTGCGCATTCGGATTGTTTTGGTGGACAACCATTGCCGGTCGTTTGTGGTGCGGCTATTCATGCCCGCAAACGGTTTACACCGAAATTATGCTGTGGATTGACAACTTGGTCGAAGGCGACCGCAACAAACGTTTAAAACTGGAAAAATCGCCTTGGAACTTTACTAAAATCCGCATTAAAGCCACCAAATACCTACTGATTTTCCTTGTCTGTGCGTGGACAGGTATCACTTTTGCAGGCTGGTTTGTCCCTATCCGCCAGTTTGTTCCCGATTTATTCACCGGAGCAGCAGGCAGCGGCGCAATGTTTGCTGCAGCGTTTTATGGATTCATGACCTTCTTCTTTGCCCACATTATGCGCGAAAGTGTGTCTGCATATGTGCCCGTATGCACGCTTCCAAAGTGCGATGTTTGACAAAGACACGCTGATTATTTCCTACGATACCGAACGAGGCGAACCTCGCGGTGCACGCAAAAAAACCGCCAACAAAGAAGACAGCGGCTTGGGCGACTGTATCAACTGCACCATGTGCGTACAAGTCTGCCCCGTCGGCATCGACATCCGCGACGGCCTGCAATACCAATGTATCGGTTGTGCAGCCTGTATCGATGCTTGTGACGAAATTATGGACAAAATGGGCTACGAGCGCGGCTTAATCCGTTATACGACCGAAGGCGCGTTGGAACACGAATACCCTGAAAGCGACATCAAAAAACGCCTGAAACGCCCTCGTGTCGCAGGTTATGGTGCAGTATTGTTTGTGGTTATTATTGCTTTCTTAACCGGCATTTCTACCCGTAAAATGATCGAAGTGGATATTCTGAAAGACCGCGGTGTGATGGTGCGTGAAAACAGCCAAGGCTGGTTAGAAAATGCCTACAACCTGCGCATCATTAATAAGAGTGAACATGAACAGACCGTTACTGCAGCAGTCAAAGGTTTTGATGATATCGCCTTGACCGGCTTGCCAGAAAACGGTATTAAAATTGCGCCACGCGAAACCGTGACCATTCCGGTTCAAGTGTCCACCCTCCCTGAGTACGCCGAAAAAGGCAGCCAGCCGATTGAATTTACTTTCACATATCGTGAAACCGATGCCGCTGATGCCGAATCGACTGTCTTGAATGAAAAAGCAACCTTTATTGGAGAATAACAACGGTGTCCCACCCAATCCCACTAAGCCTTGGTATAAACATATTTGGCCCTGGGTGCTGATGGCTGGCCCCATCTTCGTCGTTATCGCCAGCGTTTCCATGTTCTTCGTCGCAAAAGAACATACGACAGACTTGGTGTCTGACGATTACTACAAAGACGGCAAACACATCGAAATCCAACTTCACCGCGATGAAGAAGCCGTTAAACGGCAGATTCAGGTGCAGGTTTTAATCAGTCCAGATATGAACGCTGCCAAAGTATTCGTCAGCGGACAATTCGATACCAAACAGCCATTAAACCTATTGTTGATGCACCCAACGCGCAAAGCCGATGACCAAACCGTCAAGCTGCGCGCCGTAACAGCCGAACCACAAAACGGCCGCATGGAATACGAAGCCGTCTTTAAACCTTTACGCCCAACCAATCATTGGTACTTACGCGTTGAAGATGCCTCAGGCGTATGGCGTGTTGAAAACAAATGGATAGTCAACCAAGGCAACGCAGTCAATCTGACGCCTATGGACAAATTGTTCGACAACGGCAAACAAGCTGCTTCAACAGAATAATAAATCCCGACCCAGGCCGTCTGAAACCTTTCAGACGGCCTGAAATCTTCATACTCTTTTATATTCCCTTCAAAATATGATTTTTTCCGATTGGCGCAGACTGACCGAAAATGAAGTCCGTATGGCAAAACAAGTTTTTGCGGACAGCATAAACTTCCACCGCATCAAAATATATCGCGGCATTCCACTTCTACCCAATGCCAATACCGCCATTGCGCCCAATGGAAACATATACTTTCCGCGTAAACACTGCCCCGAAGATTTCACTCAAGCCGGCATAGCCTACAAAATTTGGCTGATTCATGAGCTGACACATGTCTGGCAACACCAGCTCGGTCACAAAGTTTGGTTATCCGGTTTATTCATTATGCTCAAAGGCGGATATAGGAAACGCAAAGCTTACGCCTATCCCATACCTCTGCCTCACTTCAACCAACTCAATATCGAGCAGCAGGCCGACCTCGTTGCCCACTATTTTGCAGCCACGTACCTGCCCAAAAATATTTACACCCCTCAACAGCCTATTTTTCAGACGGCCTTAGCAGACTTTCTTCACAACCCGCATAACAAAGCCCTATGCCCACGTTACTTGTCGGCAAAAAAACAACACTCTAAAAAGCCCAGCGAACAAATAAGCTATAATGGGCAATCCGACACATCGTCCAAAAGGTCCCAAACCATGCCTTGGAACATACCTATTTTACTTACCTGGATGCGCGTCCTATTAATCCCCGTGTTCACCATCCTATTCTATTTACCGAACACATGGATTCAACCACAAACCGTCAACTGGACAGCCGCCATCATCTTTGCACTTGCAGCTGTTACAGACTGGTTTGACGGCTTTTTGGCACGCCGCTGGAAACAAACCTCCGACTTTGGCGCATTCCTCGATCCCGTTGCCGACAAACTCATGGTTGCCGTTGCCCTACTCCTGCTCGTCAGTCTTGGCAGAACATACGCCATCTTCGCCATGATTATTATCGGTCGAGAAATCACTATTTCCGCCCTGCGCGAATGGATGGCACAAATGGGCAAACGCGGCAGCGTTGCAGTGGCCACTATCGGCAAATTCAAAACCACTGCCCAAATGATCGCCATCTTCCTCTTACTTATCGGCACAGACAAATATAACGACCCTTTCTATCTCATTGGTAACATATTGATGTTTATAGCATCCGTATTGACCATCTGGTCCATGTGCTACTACCTGAAAATGGCGTGGAAAGAATTCAAATAAAATTTTTAAAAAAATAAAAACAAAACACTTGACGCACACGATTAAATCCATAATAATTGCGTCTTCTTCGATATACGAAGCAACAAATATCAGAGCGGGAATAGCTCAGTTGGTAGAGCGCAACCTTGCCAAGGTTGAGGTCGCGAGTTCGAGACTCGTTTCCCGCTCCATACTGATTACTTGTTGATTGTTCTTTTTCAATATGCGGGAATAGCTCAGTTGGTAGAGCGCAACCTTGCCAAGGTTGAGGTCGCGAGTTCGAGACTCGTTTCCCGCTCCAGTTTAATTTCAGATGCACTCAAATGCGGGAATAGCTCAGTTGGTTCGGGCACCATTTACCGCTTTTAAGCGGTTATTTTTGTCTAGCACAATCTCAAACCATCAATTAAAAAAACA